>Ga0268299_1000414_pt1 | contig 138153 bp, 123 predicted proteins | sample NOBtaG_FD_193484 | JGI IMG/M metagenome (GOLD analysis project Ga0268299, IMG submission 193484) | Activated sludge microbial communities from bioreactor in Nijmegen, Gelderland, Netherland - NOB reactor | ecosystem: Engineered > Bioreactor > Aerobic > Activated sludge | place: Netherlands...
CCGGCGGCGGGGGTGTCGAAGAGATGTGAAGTCATAACTTCCTCCGTAGGTTCGGTTCTTGAACACTTCCAAACCTACCTCTCGGCCTCTCGTCGCTACATAGAATCTGAGCGAAGCGAAGGATCTCATCGCCAGAAGTTCCCGAACACGCTGTGGCAGGTGACGATGAGATCCTTCGCGCCGCTCAGGATGACAGAAATGGGCAGGTTCTTCCTGCCTCATCCCTGCTCGATCCGCTCCCAATCCAGCTCGACCTGCTTGACGTCGTAGGCCTCGAGCGACTGCCAGTGCCTCTGCAGGTCGCCGGCGAACAGGCCGCGGGTAACCGCGGCGGCCACCTTGGGCACAGCGCTCGTCATGGCGTTGATGCTGCTGCCGGAAGGGCCGAAGCTCATGGTCGAGCCGATGCCGAAGAGGTGGATGTCGGCCAGCCACGGCGCCTCGCCGGGCGTGCGCTCGAGGAAGGCGTAGTCGGGCCCGAGATACGGGTAGGCGCCGAGCAGCTCGTCCTCCTCGCCGGACGGCGGCGTGTAGCGATGGCGCCATAGGGCAATCTTGTCGGCGAAGCCCGCCAGCTCGGGCCGCAGGCCGACGTCCTGATGGATTCCGGTGCCGCAGATCGCATAGTCGGCATGGAACGGCCCGCGCGGCGTGTCGAGGCGGATGCGCCCGTCCTCCATCGTCGCATCCGTCCAGGGCCGGCCGACATGCATGGCAAACTGCGGGAACGCCATCGCCCGCCTGTAGGTGTCGGCAGGAAAGCCTTCGCGGGCGCGCAGGATGGTGCCGACCAGCCGCCAGCGCCATTCGTCGGGCATCTCGCCGATGTGTTTCAGGAAGCCGGCGAAGGTCAGCCAGCGATAGCGCTGCACCACGCCGGGCTGCGCCCTGCGGCAGAACAGATGCGCCTCGGCGCCGTGCTCGAGCGCCACCGAGGCATTGTCCATCGCCGAGGCACCAGCGCCCAGCACCGCCACGACCTTGCCGCGCAGCCGCTCGAAGTCGATCATCTCGCAGCTGTGCGCCCGCCGGTCGGCCGGCAGCGCGCGCACGAAATCGGGCATCCACCATTCGCCGGTCCCGTCCTGGCCGGTCGCCAGCACCAGCTTGCGGGCGGCCAGCACCTCGCCGCCGGCCAAGGTGACCAGCAGGCAGCGGCCGCCGTCGTCGAGCTGGCCCGGCGCAATGGCAACGGCCTCGGCGTCGTTGCGCACCGGCAGGTTCAGCACGCGGCGGTACCATTGCAGGTAATCGTGCCAGGCTTTGCTGGGAATCAGGCCGAGGCCGGCGAACGCGCCGGCGCCCTCGGTCGCGTCGTACCACGCCTCGAAGGTCAGGCTGGCGATGCCGAGGTCGGGGCCGGTCTGGTCCTTCGGGCTGCGCAAAGTCGGCATGCGGGCAAAGGTGACCCACGGCCCTTCCCGGCCGGCTGCCGCGCGATCGATCACCAGGAGGTTGCTCACGCGATCGCGCATGAGGGCGAAGGCGATGGCGAGGCCGGATTGCCCGGCGCCGACGATCAGCGCGTCGAGCGCCGGCCTGCCGCGGTACATCCGCGGCGTCATCCATTCCATGCGGGGATGCGCGGTCATCTCGAGGTCGCGGCGTATTCGGGCCTCGAGCGCAGCAAGATCGCTTGCAATCATGGTCTCAGCGGTCAGCAAGGGGTGTGCCATTGGCATGCAAGTTGCGTCGCAGAGTACCTGAATTTCCGAGCAGGGGGTGACATGCGCAAAGCAAGCAAAGGAACCGAGGTCTCGCCGCGCCGCAGCCTGTCGCGCCGGACCTTGATGGCCGCCGCCGGCGCCGGTGCACTGGCTGCCGGCACCGGCGCCTTCGCGCCGAAGACGGTCTTCGCCCAGAAGAAGGTGACCGTGAAGTACACGCTGGGCTGGCTGCCCGAGGGCGCCAACATCTGGTCGTATGCGGCGAAGCAGTTCTGGTCCAAGGCCGGCATCGACGTCGTCATCGAGAAGGGTACCGGTTCGGCCGCCGCCACCCAGGCGATCGCCCAGGGCAAGTACGAGTTCGGCATTCCCGCCGCGCCCAACTCGATCCAGCAGGCGGTCAAGGGGCTCCCGCTGCTGTCGCTCGGCTGCTTCAACTACGACACGACGATGGGCGTCGCGGTGCGGCCCGAGTCGGCGATAAAGGCGCCGTCCGACCTCAAGGGCAAGAAGGTCGGCTCGACCCTGACCTCGGGCGAGTACCCGTTCCTGCCGACCTTCCTCAAAAACGTCGGCCTCACCATGGCCGACATCCAGTCGGTCGCGCTCGACAACAAGGTTCGCGAGGTCGCGCTGATCGACAAGCAGTGCGATGCCATCACCTGCTTCGTGGCGAGCGCCCTGCCCAAGATCATGGCCGCCGGCATCTCGCCGCGGGTTTTCCTCTACAGCAGGTTCGGCCTGCCCTTCTATGCCCATTCTCTCACCACGACGAACGAGTACTTCGCCAAGGAGAAGGCGTTGTGCGAGGCGATGACCATGGGCCTCGCCGAGGGCGTGAAGTTCGCCCTGCTCAATCCCGCCGAGACCATCGAGATCCTGTTCAAGGAGGTGCCCGAGCTGAAGCTGGCCTCGACTGCCAAGGAGCAGCTCGAGATCGGCATGGGTGTGTGGGCCGCCAACTACGCGTCCAGGGAGGCCATGGACAAAGGCATCGGCTTCGCCGATCCGGCGGTCTACACCAAGATGACCGACCTTGTGTTCGACAATGCCTCGGCGCCGGGCGACAAGAAGCCTGACCCGGCCTCGCTTTACACCAACGAGTTCGTCGGCAAGCTCAAGCTGAGCGATGCCGAGTGGGCGAAGGCCAAGGCCGCCTCGGCCAAGTACGCCCTGGGATGAGCACGACGGCGGCCGCGATCCGCGCGACCCCGCTGGCGCCTGCAGCGTCTGCGCCAGCGGACTACGTCGCGGTCGACCGCGTACGCAAGGTCTACGGCGCCGGCACGCGCCAGCAGGTCGAGGCGGTCGCGACGAGCACCTTCACGATCAAGGCGGGTGAGTTCGTTGCCCTGCTGGGACCGTCCGGCTGTGGCAAGAGCACCCTGCTGATGATGATCGCCGGCCTCGACACGCCGAGCGGCGGCTCCATCGCCGTTGCCGGCCGGCCGCTCGCTGCGCCGCGGGCGCAGACCGGCATCATGTTCCAGGATCCGACGCTGCTGCCGTGGAAGACCGCGCTCGACAACGTGCTGTTTCCCTTCCAGGTGGCGAGCCGGCCAGCCATCGACGGGACGCGCGTGCGGGCGATGGCCCTGCTCGACCGGGTCGGGCTGGAGGGCTTTCATCATCACAAGCCCGGCCAGCTATCGGGCGGCATGCGCCAGCGCGTCGCGATCTGCCGGGCCCTGGTGTACGAGCCCGACCTCCTCCTGATGGACGAGCCGTTCAGCGCCCTGGACGCGATCACGCGCGACGAGATGAACCTAGTGCTGATGAAGATGTGGGAGGAGGAGCAGAACCGCACAGCGCTGTTCGTCACCCATTCGATCCGCGAAGCCGTGTATCTCGCCGACCGCGTCCTGGTGATGAGCCGGCGGCCCGGCCGCATCATCGAGGATATCCAGATTCCGTTTGCCCGGCCGCGCGGGCTGGAGATCGGCGAGACGGTCGAGTTCAACCGCATCTGCGGCCATCTGCGCAGCAAGATCGACCACCGGGCCCATTGATGCTCGCCGTGGCCGTCGACCGCCTGCGCCCCATCGTCCTGCCGACCGCGTTCGGCGCCGGGCTGCTGCTGCTCTGGCAGGCGACGGTCGTCGTATTCGACTATCCCAAGGTGATCCTGCCGGCACCATCGGACATCGCCCTGGCATTGCACGCCGACCTGCCGGTCATCTGGCAGCAGGCCATCCCCACGGTGCGCGACACCCTGGCGGGATTTGCCCTGGCCACGGTGCTCGGCGTCGGGCTGGCCTCGCTGCTGAGCTTCAGCCGCCTGCTACGCGATGCTCTCTATCCGCTGATCGTGGTGATCCAGCTGGTCCCCAAGATCGCCTGGACGCCCCTCTTCATCGTCTGGGTCGGCATCGGCTGGCAGTCGCGGCTCACCGTCGCCACCTTCATCGCCTTCTTCCCGATCTTCATCGCCATGATGGCCGGCCTCGAAGCGACCGACCGTTCGCTCGTCCGGTTGTGCCGCGGCCTCACGGCGACGCCGGGGCGGACCTTCTGGCTGGTTCGCCTGCCAGCCTCGATGCCCTACCTGTTCTCGGGCCTCAAGATCGCCATCACGCTGGCCGTCATCGGCGTGATCGTGGCCGAGTTCATCTCCTCGTCGGAGGGGCTCGGCTTCCTGATCCTGAAGAGTGCGGCCCTGCTGCGCACTGACTTAATCCTGGCGGCCATCGCGGTCTTGTGCGTCATCGGCCTTGCGAGCTACGGCCTGGTCCATGCCGGCGAGCTGGCCGTCCGTCGGTGGCAAGGCGGATGACCGACATCGGCCTCAGGCTGGCGCGCGTCGAGAGCCTCGATCTCTCCGCTCTCGGCCGGACGGCGCTACGGCTAGCGGCCCCGCCCCTGGTCGCCGCGCTGTTGCTGTTGGGAAGCTGGGAGGCGCTCAGCCGCACCGGCGTGTTGAGCAAGCGCCTCCTGCCGGCACCCAGCCTGGTGTTTGACACCCTCGTGCGCTCGATCGGCGTGCTGCTCGAGCAGGCGCAACCGACCTTCTGGGGCGCCGTTCTCGGCATCCTCCTGGCGGCGGCCCTCGGGATCGTGCTGGGCGCCGCCGTGTCCTACTCGCGCACCCTCATGCAGGCGGTCTATCCGACTGTCGTGTTCTTCCAGCTCATTCCCAAGGTGGCCCTGGCACCGGTGTTCCTGCTGTGGTTCGGCACCGGCTTTGGCGCCAACGTGATCTTCTCGGTGTTCATCGCCTTCTTCCCGGTCATGGTGGCGACGATCGCCGGCCTGCAGGCCGCACCGCCGGCCTACGAGCGGCTGTGCCGCAGCCTGATGATGCCCAAGTGGCAGATGTTCCTTACCGTCAGGTTCCCGTTCGCGTTGCCGCACATCTTCAACGGCCTGCGCATCGGCGTGACGTTCGCCGTGATCGGCGTCGTGCTCGGCGAGTTCATCACCGCGCAGACCGGCCTCGGCTACATCATCCTGTTCTCGGCCAACAACTTCGAGACGGCGCTGCTGCTCGCCGCCATCCTGCTGCTGTGCGGCGTCGGGGTCGTCCTCTTTGCCTTCTTCCTGGCGCTCGAGACGATCGTCATGCGGATTTACGACAGCCGATGATCATTCCGCCCGTCGCCGTGTGACGGCGACGGGGTCATTGCTGGGAGCGCGCCACTCCAGTGGCGCTCGTCTCGTTGATCAAGCATCCCATGAGCGCCACTGGAGTGGCGCGCTCCCGGCGATGAGCGTCACGGCAACTCAACCCCGAAAGCCGCCAGCCCGTTCTCGTAGGCGATGGCCTTCTGCCGCCCCGCCTCCAGCGACGACAGCGCCGCGAGATTTTCTTCCGGCGACGGCCAGGTCGTCCGGTCGAGCACGTCGTCTCCGACATGCGGCCGGAAGAATGGGTGGTCGGTGCCGAACAGGATCTTCGCTGGGTCGGCAAACGCCTCGAGCGTGGCCAGCGCCGGTGGATGATAGGCAATCGAATCATACCAGCATTGGCGCAGGTAGTGACTGGGCGGCCTAGGCAGGCCGAAATCCTTGGAGATGTCGTTCTTCACGCACGAATCGAAGCGACCCGCCAGAAAGGGAAGCGTGCCGCCGGCGTGGGCGATCAGCAGCTTGAGGCCGGGGTGCCGCTCGAGCGTCCCGCGCAGGATGAGCAGCGCGACCGCGATCGACGTCTCGAAGGTGAAGCCGAGGGCCAGCATCATCGCGTGGCCCGTGTCCGGAAACAGGCCGTGGCCGATGCCGTAGTGCGGATGGATGAACACGAACAGGCCGGTCTCCTCGGCGGCTTTCCAGATCGGCTCGAAGCCCGGATCGTCGAGGCCCTTGCCGCGCCCGGCCGAGCCGATGATCACGCCCCGCATGTGAGGGTGTGCCGCAAGACGCTTCAGCTCGGCGGCACAGGTCTCCGGCCGCTGCAGCGCGAGCACGCCGAAGCCCAGCAGGCGGCCATTCGAGGCGGCGCAGATTTCCTCGAGATCGTCGTTCAGTTGCGCGGCCAGGGCCGGCGCCTCCTCGGGCTCGACGAAATCGATCCACGGGTTGGCCGAGCTCACGACCGAGATCGCGATGCCATGATGATCCATGAAGGCGAGCTTGCGGTCGACGACGTGGAACTCGCCGCCGATGGGCCGGCCGGCCGAGGTGGATTGGTCGGCCTCCTCGTCGGGCAGGATGACCAGGCGGTCGCCACCCGTTCGCGAGACGATGCGAGGCACCTTGGAGCGCGTCCGCAGCAAGGCGACGTAGCGCGGCAGGTACATGTGCGTGTGAACATCGATCAGAGGCAGCGGCACGTCTTGGATTCCCGGGTTGGACGAGAGCGAAGGGAAGCAAGCCCTGCGCCATCCTTATGGCAGCCCTGGCGCGGCGATTGCTTGCATTCGCTCGGAAAGTGCGCGCGAATTGGAGATCGAACTGGAGGAGCGTCGCGGTATGGGGCAATGGCAGGCCGGCGTCGACGTCGGCGGGACGTTCACCGATCTTCTCTTCGTCGACGAGGGCGAGCGCCAGTTCAGGGTCACCAAGGTTCCCTCCACCCCGGACGATCAATCGCGCGGCATGATGGCCGGCATCCGCGACAGCGGCCTGGCAACCGAGTCTCTCGTTTCCCTGGTGCACGGCACGACGGTCGGCACCAACGCCATTCTCGAGCGCAAGGGCGTCGTCTGCGGCCTGATCACGACGGTGGGCTTTCGCGACGTGCTCGAGCTGGGGCGGCGCACGCGTCCCTACGGCTACGGCATGATCGGCAGCTTCGAGGCCATCATTCCCCGTCAGTTGCGCGTCGAGGTGCCGGAGCGTCTCGATGCGCGCGGCAACGTGCTGACGCCGCTAGACGAGGAGGCCGTGCGCCGGGCCATCCGCCAGCTGATCGCCGACGGGGCAGAAGCGCTGGTGATCAGCTTCCTGCATTCGTACGTCAATCCGGCGCACGAGATGCGCGCGGCCGAGATTGCGCGCGCGCTGTGGCCAAACCCGTTCATCTCGGTCGGCTCCGATATCCTGCGCGAGGTCCGCGAGTTCGAGCGCGGCACGACCGCGGCGATCAACGGCTACATCCAGCCGATCATGGCGCGCTATCTGGGGCGCCTGCAGAAGGAGCTGAAGCTCGCCCGCTTCCCGAGCGAGCTGCTGGTCATGCAGGGCAATGGCGGCACGATGAGCGGCCGCGGCGCGGCCGACTATGCCGTGCAGACCGTGATGTCGGGTCCGGCGGCCGGCGCGCTCGCCGCGGCGCGCATCGGCCAGCAATCGGGTCATCCCAACCTGATCGGCTGCGACATGGGCGGCACCAGCTTCGACGTGACCTTGATCCGCGGCGGCGAACCCGCCCTGTCGGCCGAGAAGGACATCGCCTACGGCGTGCCGATTCGCGTGCCGATGATCGACATCCATACGATCGGCGCCGGCGGCGGCTCGATCGCGCGCATCAGCAAGGCCGGCATCCTGCAGGTCGGGCCCGACAGCGCCGGCGCCAATCCCGGGCCGATCTGCTACGGCCGCGGCGGCACCGAGCCGACCGTCACCGACGCCAACCTGGTGCTGGGCAAGCTCGACCCGGCCGCCCTGCCCGGCGTCGCCGGCGGCGTGCCGATCGAGGCGGTGAAGGCCGCGATCGTCGAGAAGATCGGCGCCCCGCTCGGCCTCGACGCCATCGAGGCGGCGTCCGCCATCATCACCATCGCCAGCAATCACCTGGCGAGCGCCATCCGGCTGGTCTCGATCGAGAAGGGTTACGACCCGCGTGATTTCGCGCTGTTCCCGTTCGGCGGCGCCGGCCCGCTGCATGCCGTGGCGCTGGCGCGCGAGCTCGGCGTGCCGACGGTGCTGGTGCCGCGCTTCCCGGGCCTGACCTCGGCGCTGGGCTGCGTGCTTGCCGACCTGCGCCACGATTTCGTGCGCACCCTCAACCAGCCGCTGAAGATGGTCGACCCGGCGATGGTCGACCGGCTGTACGGCGAGTACGAGACCGAAGGCCGCTCCCTGATCGAGGCCGAGGGCGTGCCGATCGAGCGCATCGACACGATCTACGAGGCCGACCTGCTCTATCGCGGTCAGAGCCATGTGATGCGCGTCTCGGTCGAGCGGCCGTTCGATCCCGCCGCCGTCCTGGCGAGCCTCGAGGCCCGTTACAGGGAGCGCTTCGATATCGAGCTCACTGAAATGACGGCCATCCTGTCGAACCTGCGCACGGCGAGCTTCGGCCGCCGCTCGCGCGTCGACTTTTCCATCTTCGCGCCGCGGCCCGGTGGCAGCATGGACGACGCAAGGCGCGGCAGCCGGAAAGTCTATTTCGGCGGCAAGTGGCTCGACACGGCGCTTTACAGCCGCGACGCGCTGCCGGTCGGAGCGAAGATCGAGGGCCCCGCCATCGTCGCCCAGCTCGACACCACGATCCTGATCGATCCCGGCGCCAGCGCCGTCGTCGACCCGCTCGGCAACATCGTCATCGCCGTCGGCGAGCAGCAGGCCTGAGGGAGACCAGCATGGCACTCGATCCCGTCACCCTCGCCGTCATCCAGAACGGCCTGCGCCAGATCGCCAGCGAGATGGATCTGGTGCACGAGAAGACCTCGTTCTCGCCGGTCATCTCGGAAGCCTTCGACCGCTCCAACGGCATCTATCATCGCGACACCGGCGAGGTGATCGCGCAGGGCGAGATGGGCCTGCCGATCTTCGTCGGCGTCATGCAGTTCACCACTCAGGCGGTGATCGAGCGGCGCCACGACCTCGAGCCGGGCGACGTCATCATCATCAACGATCCCTATCTCGGCGGCACCCATCTGATGGACGTCAAGATGGTGAAGCCCTTCTACTATCGCGGCAAGCTGTGGTGCTACCTGTCCAACACCGGGCACTGGCCCGACACCGGCGGCATGGTGCCGGGCGGCTTTGCCACCAAGGCGACGGAGATTCAGCAGGAGGGCCTGCGCATCCCCCCGGTCAAGCTGTGCCGCAAGGGCGAGCTGGTGTCCGACATCGTCGACATGATCCTGAACAACATCCGCGTGCCGGAGGAGCGGATCGGCGACATCAAGGCCCAGGTCGGCGCTCTGACGGTCGGCGAGCGGCGCCTGACTGCCCTGCTCGACCGCTACGGCGCCGACACCGTCGAAGCCGCCATCGTCGAGCTCAAGGCACGCTCCGAGCGGCAGATGCGCGCCTATATCGACAGCGTGCCCGACGGCACCTTCAGCTTCTCGAGCTTCGTCGACAGCGACGGCATCGTGAACGAGCCGCTCGAGATCGCGCTCGACATGACGGTGCGCGGCTCCGACATCCATTTCGACTTCTCGCGCTCCAGCCCGCCCTGCAAGGGGCCGCTCAACGGGGTGTGGGGCGCCACCCAGTCGGCCGTCTACGTCGCCATCAAGCACATCTTCCCCGACGTGCCGATCAACTCCGGCTGCTTCGCGCCGCTGCATATCAAGAAGCCCGTGGGCACGTTCCTGGTCGGCGAATATCCACGTCCGGTCGCCGGCTGCGCCTCCGAAGTGGCGCAGCGCATCATGGAGGCGGTGTTCGGCGCCATGGGCATGGCCATCCCCGACCGCATGTTCGCGGCCCCCGCCGGCACCAGCGGCAACTTCAGCATGGGCGGCTACGACCCGGGCGAGGATCGCAACTACATCATGTACTTCTTCTCGGGCGGCGGTTACGGTGGCTGGTGGGAGACCGACGGGCTGACCAACGGCTGCTCGACCGTCGGCATCTCCAAGACCCAGCCGGTCGAGATCCTCGAGCAGCACTATCCGCTGGTGTTCGAGGAGTACGCCCTGCGCGAGGATTCGTCGGGCGCCGGCCGGCACCGCGGCGGCTACGGCGTCAGCTATCGCGTCCGCCTGCTGCGCGGCATGGCGACGGCCTCGTTCCTGATGGATCACGGCCGCGACGGCCCGCCCGGCCTGCAGGGCGGCCTGCCCGGTGCCACCAACGAGCTGATCGTGAGCCAGGGCGGCCGCACCAGCGTGCCCGAGCACGTGTCGAAGGGAGAAGGCTACGAGCTCCATCCCGGCGACTGGGTGCAGGTGCGCACGCCAGGCGGCGGCGGCTACGGCGATCCGCACGCGCGCGATCCCGCGCTGGTCCAGCGCGACGTCGCCCGCGGCTACATCACCGCCGAGGATGCCGCACGCTTCTATCCGCTCGCCAGCGCCGCGGAGTGAGGGCGCGTAACGACGATAGCGTCTTCATTAGCCTCCCCACGCAAAGCGTGGGGAGGTGTCGCCGTCACACGGCGACGGAGGGGTCATGAGTCACAGTCACGCTGCTCATGACCCCTCCGTCCGCGAAGACGCGGACACCTCCCCAGCGGAGCTGGGGAGGAGAATGAGGGCGGTCTAGAGAATCGGGGAAGGGAGACAGGTCATGCAGAGCAAGCGCTTGTACAGTCGGCGCAAGGCAATCGCCGGGGCCGCCGTGGCAACGGCGGGTATCACCATCTGGTCGCAGCGGCTCTCCGCCCAGTCGGGCGAGATCGCGGTCGGCGCCATGGTGCCGATCACCGGCCCGTTCAACGTCTCGGGCCAGCAGTATCACTTCTCGCTGCAGATGGTGCAGGACGAGATCAACGCCAAGGGCGGCGTGGCGGGCAAGAAGCTCAAGATCGTGTTCGAGGACGTCAAGGATTCGAACAGCGTCGCCGTCAACGCCTACCTGAAGGTGGTGCGCGACCTCAACCCGCCGTTCGTGTTCCTGTCGAGCTATACGACGCAGAACCTGGCGACCGAGCCGGAGGTCACCAAGGCCCAGATCCCGTGCGTCTATGCCGGCGGCGGCGATGCGCTGCACCTGAAGAAGAACCCCTGGATGTTCCGCATCCGGCCCTATGACGGGCTGCAGGCGCTGGCGCTCGCCAGGCATGCCACGGAGGGCCTCGGCAAGAAGAAGATCGGCATCCTCTACGTGCAGAACGATTTCGGCCAGCCCGGCGCGATCGCGGCCGACAAGCTGGTGAAGGCGGCCGGCGCGCAGGTCGTCGGCATGGAGGCCTACGCCTTCACCGACAACGACATGTCGGCCCAGATCCAGAAGCTCAAGAACGCCGGCGCCGACTGCCTGATCTGCATCAGCTACGGCAAGGACGGCGCGCTGATCCTGAAGCTCCTGAAGGAGATGAACATCGACCTGCCGGTGGTGATCTCGTCCGGCGTCATGGTGCCGGCGGCGCGCAACCTGATCGCGCCCGACGAGCTCGCCCGCGTCAACGGCGTGATGGATGCCTACCTGGCGCCGGAGCGCGGCCCCGAGGTCGCGGCCTACATCAAGAGCTTCAAGGACCGCTTCAAGATCGACCCGGATCCGTTCGGCTCCTGCTACTACGACGCAGCCTGGATCCTGAAGCAGGTGCTGGACAAGGTCGGCCCCGACCGCACCAAGATCCGCGACGAGCTGAGGACGGTGAAGGACTTCAAGGGCGTCACCAACGTCTTCAACACCGATGCCGACGGCAACATGGTCCATTCGCTGGCCGTGTTCTCGATCAAGCCCGGCACGCGCGACCCGATCTTCATCCGCACGATCTCGTCGTGAGCACACTGCATTTCTTCCCCCGTAATCGGGGGAGGTGGCCCGAAGGGCCGGAGGGGGAATGCCACAGTCGAGGGGTTTCGGTTCCGACGTCGGAACTGGAAGGACCTTTACTGCAGCCTTCCCCCTCCGCCCCCTGCGGGGGCACCTCCCCCGTCGGACGGGGGAGGCAAGCCTGATTCGGATCTAGCTCTTGTCCCAGCAATTCCTTCAGCTCGTCGTGAGCGGCCTTGCCGTCGGATCGGTCTATGCGCTGGTCGGGCTCGCCTTCATCATGGTCAACGAAGCCACCGGGGTGGTGAACTTCGCCACCGGCCAGATGGTGACGATCGGCTGTTTCCTCGCCGTGACGACCGGCCTGCAGATGAACCTGCCGCTGGCGCCGGCCTATGTCCTCGCGCTGGCCGCAATGGCGCTGTTCGGCGTCGCCTTCTACGCCGTCGTGTTCCGGCCCTTGCAGGACCGTCCCGTGGTCACCGTCATCATCGGCACGGTGATGATCGGCATCGTCATCCAGAACGCCGCCCTCATCACCTGGGGCTCGGTGCCGTTCCGGCCGCGCTCGCCGTTCGGGCGGCAGGTCATCGACGTGTTCGGCGCGGCGCTGTCGGCGCATGCGCTGTTCGTGATCGTCGTCTCCTTCCTCATGATCGGCCTGCTCTACCTGTTCATCTACCGGACGGCGATCGGCGCGCGCATGCGGGCGGTGGCGCAGGATCGCGATGCGGCGCGGCTGATGGGCATCGGCGTCGACCGCATGTTCGTGCTGACCTGGATCATCGCCGGGCTGCTGACCGGCGCGGCCGGAATCTTGGTCGGCCCGATGTGGTTCGCCGACGTGAACATGGGCGATCCGATTGCGCTCAAGGCCTTCGCCGCCATCATCATCGGCGGCTTCTCGAGCGTGCCCGGTGCCATCGTCGGCGGCATCCTGGTGGGGCTCGCCGAGATGCTGGGCGCCGCCTACATCTCCTCGACCTACAAGGACGGGCTGGTCTTCCTGGTGATGATCCTGTTCCTGCTGGTGCGCCCGGAAGGCATCTTCGGCGAGCGGATCGGCCAGCGCGCATGACGAGCTTCCCATGATAGGGCACCGCTTTCCGCCCGCCCTGCTCGCCGCCGGCGTCGTCTTCCTGGCGGCCCTGGTGTTGCCCGCCTTCGTCAGCGGCTACGGCATCCGCATCCTCAACCTGGCGCTGATCTCGGCGATCGCCGTGATCGGCCTCAACTTCGCCTTCGGCTATGCCGGCCTGATCACCCTCGCCCAGGCCGGTTTCGTGGGCTGCGGCGCCTACATCAGCGCCATCCTGTCGACGTCGATGGGGCTGACGCCGTGGCTGTCGATCCCCGCCGCCGTCGTCGGCAGCGGCATCATCGCCGTCGCCATCGGCCTGCCGATGCTGCGCCTCAAGGGACACTACCTCGCGCTCGCGACGCTGGGCTTCAACGTGTCGTTCGTCATCGTCGCCACCAACTGGAAGACGGTGATGGGCGGCACCGACGGCATCTCCGGCATCCCGCCGCTCGCCCTGCCCGGCTGGCCGCTCGCCACCGACCATCGCTACTTCTATGTGCTGTGGGTCGCGCTCGCGATCGCCACCTGGTGCGCCTGGCGCATCCGCAACTCCCATATCGGCCTCGCCATGATCGCCGTGCGCGACGACGAGATCGCGACCGGCGCGGCGTCGGTCGGCGTCACCCGCATCAAGATCCAGGCCTTCGCGCTGTCGGCGATCTATGCCGGCCTGGCCGGCGCGCTGTTCGCCCACATGACCAACTTCGTGGCGCCCGACGACTTCGCGCTCAGCCACTCGGTCGTCTACCTCGCCATGCTGATCATCGGCGGCGAAGGCTCGATCCTGGGCGCGATCGCCGGCGCCATCATCGTCACCTTCATGCCGGAGCTGATGCGCGACCTCGGCACCGCCTACCTGATCGTGTTCGGCGCGCTGATGCTGCTGATCCTGATCTTCCTGCCCAAGGGCCTCTTGAGCCTGGTCGCCATCGTCGGGCAGCGGCTGAAGGGGGCGGTGCGATGAACTGCATGCCCTTCATCGCCGGGAGCGCGCCACTCCGTGGCGCTCTTCGCATGCGCGAACGAAAGCATGCGCCACGGAGTGGCGCGCTCCCGGCAATGAGCTTGATCATCGGGGCCGTCGGATGACCGCCGCCATTCTCGCCATCGAGGGATTGTCGCGGAGCTTCGGCGGCGTGCATGCGGTGCAGTCGGTCTCGCTGCAGGTCCCGCCCGGCCGGATCTTCTCGGTGATCGGGCCCAACGGCGCGGGCAAGACCACGCTGATCAACGTGCTGACGGGTATCCTCGCCAGCTCGGCGGGCAAGGTGCGCTTCGAGGAACGCGATATCACCGACGCGCCGGCGCATGTCGTGGCCGCCGCCGGCATGGTGCGCACCTTCCAGAACGGCCGGCTGTTCCAGCGCCTGACCGTGCTCGAGAACGTGCTGGTCGGCGCCCATCATCTGATGCCCCAGTCCGTCTGGTCGGCGATCGTCGGCGTCGCCGCCCGGCAGCGCCTGGGCGAGATCCGAGAGCGCGCCACCGGGCTGCTCGCGACCCTGGGCCTCGCCGGCGACAGCGACCGCCTGGTGGGCGCCCTGCCCTACGGCCGCCAGCGCATGGTCGAGATCGCCCGCGCCCTGGTCTCCAAGCCCAAGCTGCTGCTTCTCGACGAGCCGGCCGCCGGGCTCAACTCGGGCGAGGTCGAGCGGTTGCGCGGCATCCTCGAGGGGCTGCGCACCCAAGGCCTGACCCTGCTGCTGGTCGAGCACAACATGGGGCTGGTGATGCGCGTGGCCGACCGCATCGCCGTGATCAATTTCGGCGAGAAGATCGCCGAGGGCACGCCGGCCGAGGTGCGAGCCGACCCGAAGGTGCTGGAAGCCTATCTCGGCCACGGATACCGCCATGCTGAAGGTTGAGCAGATCGGCGTCGCCTACGGCGCGATCGACGCCCTGCACGGCATCTCGCTCGAGGTCGGCCAGGGCGAGGTCGTGGCCCTGCTGGGCGCCAACGGCGCCGGCAAGACGACCCTGCTGCGCACCATCTCGGGCCTGATCCGGCCCAAGTCCGGCGGCATCCGCTTCGAAGGCGAGCCGCTCGGCAACAGCTCGGCCGAGACGCGCGTCAGGCGCGGCATCGCCCACGTGCCCGAGGGACGACGTATCTTCCCGGGGCTCACGGTTCGCGAGAACCTCGACGTCGCGACCACGGTGTGGCGGCGCCGCGGCATGAGCGCCGCCGCCGATCTCGACAACGTCTACGCCCTCTTCCCGCGGCTGAAGGAACGCGCCAGCCAGCTCGGCTGGTCGCTGTCGGGCGGCGAGCAGCAGATGCTCGCCATCGGCCGGGCCCTGATGGCACGGCCCAAGATGCTGCTGCTCGACGAGCCCTCGCTGGGACTCGCCCCGCGCCTGTCGGAAGAGGTCTACCGGCGGATCGCCGACATCAACGCCAAGGGCGTCACGGTGCTGCTGGTCGAGCAGAACACGGTGCTGGCCCTCGAGGTGGCGCGGCGCGCCTACGTCATCGAGAATGGCCACATCGTGCTGGATGGCCCGGCGCGCGACCTGGCCAACCACCCGCGCGTGCGCGAGGCTTATCTCGGAGCGTAGACTCTGATTCTCGAATCCCTCCCCCGTAATCGGGGGAGGTGCCCCGTCATACGGGGCGGAGGGGGAGAGCCTCAGTAGAGATGCCTCTGAATCCGACGTCGCAATCGGAGAAATCTCGACTGCGGCCTTCCCCCTCCGGCCCTACGGGCCACCTCCCCCGATTACGGGGGAGGCAAATGAGGGGGCACGGCACGGCGTTTGCGGCTATCGTGCCGTGACGAATCCCGAGCCGGGGGCAAGCGTCGTGACCAAGCCGTTTCATCTCGCGTGGTTTCTCCAGGGGTCGAGCGCCCAGGCGTGGGGCGAGCAGTGGACCGGGCATATCGGCCAGAGCTGGATGATGCCCGAGTTGTTCCTCGACATGGCGCGGGCGCTGGAGCGGGCCTGCTTCGACTACATCCTGCTCGAGGACTCGTCCTATGTCGGCGAGAGCTTCGGCGGCTCGACCGAGATCTACCTGAAGAAGGGAATCGCCGTGCCGCGCCAGGACCCGTCGGTCGTGGCCGCCCTGATGACCCAGGTGACCTCGCGCATCGGCATCGTGCCGACCTTCGGCACCTATGCCTACCATCCTTATTTGTTGGCACGATTGGTGGCGACGCTCGACCAGGTGTCGGGCGGGCGCATCGGCTGGAATGCGGTGACCGGCAGCTCCGACTTCGCGGCGATGAACTTCGGCATGCAGGGCATGCCCGAGCACGACCTGCGCTACGACATGGCCGACGAGTACATGGAAGTGTGCCGCGGCCTGTGGGGCTCGTGGGAGCCCGGCGCCATCGTCGCCGACCGCAAGAACGGCGTGCTGGTCGATCACACCAAGGTTCACGCGGTGAACCACAACGGCAAGTACTTCCGCACGCGCGGGCCGCTCAATTCCGGACCAGCGCCGCAAGGCCAGCCGGTGATCGCCCAGGCCGGCGGCTCGCCGCGCGGGCGCCGGTTCGCCGCCGCCCATGCCGACACGATCGTGGTGCACGCCAAGGGCATCGAGGCGATGCGCGCCTACCGCGACGATGTGCACAAGTACATGATCGCTCAGGGGCGCAAGCCGTCGGACTGCAAGATCCTCTACCTGATCAATCCGATCCTCGGCGAAACCGTGGAAGAGGCGCAGGAGCGAAGGCGCAAGCGCGCCTGCCTTGCCCTGGAACACATCGACGAACGCCTGGCGCATTTCGGCAAGGTGACCAACATCGATTTCGGCAAGCTAGATCTCGACAAGCCGTTGCCCGATCACGTGACGACGAACGGGCACCAGGCGAACCTCGACCAGTTCCGCGCGATGGCCAACGGCCGGACCATTCGAGAAACCATGGCGAGCTTCAACGCCGTCGATTACTCGGTCGAGCTGGTCGGCACGCCGGACTCGGTGGCGGCCCGCATGGGCGAGGTGATGCAGGAGGTCGGCGGCGACGGCTATCTCTTCACGATGCCGAACGTCAACCGCCGCACCCTGGCCGAGATCGAGGATGGCCTTATCCCAGCCCTGCAGGATCGCGGCCTGGTGCGCACCGCCTACGAGCACGCCCAGTTCCGCGACAACCTGCTTGCGTTCTGAGGCTCATCCTCCTCCCCAAGCTCCGCTTGGGGAGGAGGATGAGGGCAAGGGGTCATGCGCTGGAGGAGTGCCACTCCAGCGGCGATCTTCCTTTGGAGCGAGCAAAGACGCGCGACCGGGGTGGCGCGCGCCCAGCGTCAGGAGTTCTCTGCCCAAGTTATTGAATCAACGCCAAAAACCTCATCCTGAGGAGCGCCCGCAGGCCGTGTCTCGAAGGATGGGCAGCAGACGAGGTGCCGGCTGCCCATGCTTCGAGACGCGCCCGTCGGGCGCTCTTCAGCATGAGGTGAAAGCTGCGCTTTCGCAGTTACGCCTGCGGTGCAACGCCGAAGCCCGCCCGCTGGATCGCCTTGGCTATGGCGGCGACGTCGGCGCCCTCGGGCAGGCGCATCTCGCCGCTCTTCAGATCGACGGAGAGAGGCGCCGTACCGGCGCCCGTGGCGGCACGCGTGACGGCCTTGACGCAGCCGTCGCAATCCATGCCGGTGACCTTCAGGATGAGTTCTCGAGGCATGTGTTATAGCTACGCGCCCGCCGGCCCCGCCGGCAAGAGCCAAATGGGAACTCCGGTGAGCGGCGACATCGACGATTTTCGCAAACTGCTGGCCAAGGTCGGCAACCGCCAGACGCTCTCCATCGACGAGGCCGAGCGCGCCTTCGACATCATGACCAGCGGCGACGCCACGCCGGCGCAGATGGGCGCCTTCCTGATGGGCCTGAAGGTGCGCGGCGAGACGGCCGAGGAACTGGCCGGCGGCGCGCGGGCCTTGCGCGCCAAGGCGCACACGGTGCGCGCACCCGAGGGCGCCATCGACATCGTCGGCACCGGTGGCGACCACCACGGCACCTACAACGTCTCGTCGTGCTCGGCTTTTGTCGTCGCCGGCGCCGGCGTCCCGGTCGCCAAGCACGGCAACCGCGCCTTCACGTCCAAATCGGGCGCGGCCGACGTGCTCGGCGCGCTGGGTATCGGCCTCGACCTGCCGATCGAGACGCTCGAGCAGGCGCTGGTCGAGGCCAACGTCTGCTTCCTGATGGCGCCACGCCATCACAGCGCCATGCGCAACGTCGCCGGGCCGCGCGTCGAGCTGGCGCCCAGCCGCACGATCTTCAATCTCCTTGGCCCGATGTCGAACCCTGCGCTGGTCAAGCGCCAGCTGGTCGGCGTTTTCGATCGTCGTTGGCTCAAGCCCGTTGCGGAGGGCCTGCACCAGCTCGGCCTCGAGCGGGCGCTCGTCGTCCACGGCCAGGACGGCATGGACGAGCTCACGACCACGACCACGAGCTGGGCCGCGTCGCTGGAGAACGGCAAGGTCAGCGAGATCGAGATCGCCCCCGAGGACATCGGTGTTCGCCGGCCGGAGATGACCGAGCTGAAAGGCGGCGACGCCGCCCACAATGCCCAGGCCATCCGGAAAGTGCTGGCTGGCGAGAAGAGCGCGTTCCGCGACATCGTCGTCCTGAACAGCGCGGCCGCCCTCATGGTCGCCGGCAAGGCGCCGGACCTGAAGCAAGGCGCGGCGATTGCCATCCACTCGATCGACTCGGGCCGGGCCTCGACGGCTCTCGCCACCCTTCAGAGGATCTGCGCATGAGCGACACGCTCGACGCCATTGTCGCCGACAAGAAGAAACACGTGGCCGGGTGCATCGCGCGACGGCCGCTCCCGGATATCGAGGCCCGTGCCAAGGCGGCCGATGCGCCGCGCGGCTTCGCGAACGCGCTGAAGGCCTCCATCGCCGCCGGGCGCTACGGCCTGATCGCCGAGATCAAGAAGGCCTCGCCCAGCAAGGGGCTGATCCGGCCGGATTTCGATCCGCCGTCGCTCGCCCGCGCCTACGAGCGCGGCGGCGCCGTCTGCCTGTCCGTGCTGACCGACGAGCCGTACTTCCAGGGTAAGGACGAATTCCTCATCCAGGCCCGCGCCGCCTGCCGCCTGCCCGTGCTGCGCAAGGACTTCATGATCGATCCCTACCAGGTGCCGGAAGCGCGCGCGCTCGGCGCCGACTGCATCCTGCTGATCATGGCTTGCCTGGACGACGGCCTGGCGGCGGCACTCGCCCGCCTCGCCCATCAGTGGGGCATGGACGTGCTGGTCGAGGTCCACGACGCGGCCGAGCTCGACCGCGCCTTGCGCATCGACAGCGATCTTATCGGCGTCAACAATCGCAATCTCAAGACCCTGGCGGTCGATCTTGCGACGACCGAGCAGCTTGCGCCGCACGTGCCGAAGGACCGCGTGCTGGTGGCGGAGAGCGGCCTCGGCTCGCCGGCCGACCTGCAGCGCATGGCCAGGGCCGGCGCCTCGGCGTTCCTGATCGGCGAAAGCTTCATGCGCAAGCCGGATGTCGAGGTAGCGGTCCGGCAGTTGCTGGCGCGCGAGGCGGCATGAGCCGCAAGACGCTCACCCACTTCGACGACACCGGCAATGCTCGCATGGTCGATGTCGGCGCCAAGGACATCACCGGGCGCGTCGCGGTGGCGCGGGCCAGCGTCGTCATGCAGGCCGCCACCCTGAAGCTGATCGCGACCAGGAAAGCCGCCAAGGGCGACGTCCTCGCGGTGGCCCAGCTCGCCGGTATCATGGCGGCCAAGCGCACGGCCGATCTCATCCCGCTCTGCCATCCGCTGGCGTTGAGCTCGGTCGACGTGCAGCTCTCGATCGACCCGAGGCGCAAGGCGGTCGACATCGTGGCGACCTGCAAGCTCGCGGGCCGCACCGGGGTCGAGATGGAGGCACTGACGGCGGCCTCGGTTGCCGCCCTGACCGTTTACGACATGTGCAAGTCGGTCGATCGTGGCATGGTCATCTCCGACGTCCGGCTGATGCACAAGTCGGGCGGTAAATCCGGAACCTACGACGCACCCTGATGCTTTCCGTACGCGACGCCCATGCCCGCATCGTTGAGGCTTTCGAGGCCCTGCCGTCCGAGTTGGTTTCGGTGGCCGGTGCTGCCGGCCGCGTGCTGGCCCAGCCGCCGCGGGCGCGCCTGACCCAGCCGCCGGCCGACCTGTCGGCAATGGACGGCTATGCCGTCCGGGCCGAGGACGTGCCTGCTGCCCCGACCACGCTGAAGCTCGTCGGCGCAGCGCCGGCGGGCGGCTCCTACGACCACGCGCTCGGTCCAGGCGAGGCGGTGCGCATCTTCACCGGCGGACCGTTGCCGATGGGTGCCGACTCGATCGTCATCCAGGAGGACACCAGGGCCGACGGCACGACCATCACCATCCTGGAAGCCCCACGCATCGGCCGCCATGTTCGCAAAGCCGGTCTGGACTTCGCCGCGGGTGACCAGCCGTTCGCGACGGGTCGTACCCTGACCACGCGCGACGTGGCGCTGGCGGCTGCGATGAACCTGCCGTGGCTGTCGGTCCATCGCAAGCCGCGCATCGCCATCCTGTCGACCGGCGACGAGCTGGTGATGCCGGGCGAGCCGGTCGGCCGCAACCAGATCGTCTCCTCCTCCGGCATTGCCGTCGCGGCGCTGATCCAGGCATGGGGCGGCGAGCCGACCCTTTTCGACATTGCCCGCGACGATGCGAAGCTGATCGGGGATCGCATCGCCGCCGGTGCGCAGCACGATCTGTTGATCACCCTGGGCGGCGCCTCGGTCGGCGACCACGATCTCGTCCAGGACGCGCTCAAGGCTCAGGGCTTCGCCATGGATTTCTGGCGCATCGCCATGCGCCCGGGCAAGCCGCTGATGTTCGCGGCGCGCGACCGCGCGCGCGTGCTCGGCCTGCCCGGCAATCCCGTCTCGACGATGGTCTGCACACTCCTGTTCGTGAAGCCGGCGATGGAACGCATGCTCGGCCAGCCCGGCGACCCGGTCGGCACCACGGCGGCGAGGCTGGCTGTCGACGTGAGGGAAAACGACCAGCGCGAGGACTATGTGCGCGCCAAGCTGGCTCGCGACGCCACCGGCGGTCTGATCGTCGAGCCGCACCCGGTTCAGGACAGCTCAATGCTCTCGGTCCTCGCCTGGTCGTCCGGCCTCCTGGTGCGTCCGCCACACGACCCCGCGCGCAAGGCAGGCGCGGAGGTGCAAGTTATCGACTTCGCCGCATTGCCTGGGGTGTATTGAGCGACGGTTCCAGTGACCGACACTATCCACACCCTGTTATCGAGTGGCCAGCAATCTTGACCGGGAGCCGGAACTAAACTAGAACATGTGTCCAGTTTCAGGATTTGTTCCGAAATCTTGTAGCCTGGCTGGGGAGAACACGGTGCTTACCCGCAAGCAAAATGAACTGCTGATGTTCATCAACAAGCGGCTCAACGACGATGGCGTGTCGCCATCGTTCGATGAAATGAAGGAAGCGCTTCGGCTGAAGTCGAAGTCGGGCATCCATCGGCTCATCACAGGCCTCGAGGAACGCGGCTTCCTGCGCCGGCTGCCCCATCGCGCACGGGCGCTGCAGGTGCTCAAGCTGCCCGATGCAGCCGCGATGCCGGCGCTGAACGTGACGCCGCTGATTTCCCGCAGTGGCCTGAGCGAAGGGCGCGAGGCGTTCGTGCCGCAGGTCATCCGCAGCGAGCGTCTGCCGCTTGCCGGCGCCGTCGCGGTCGCCCACGAGGCCCAGGCGCTCAGCCTGCCGCTCTACGGCCGGATCGCCGCCGGCACGCCCATCGAGGCGCTGCGCGATAACTCCACCACCGTCGACGTTCCAATGGCGCTGCTGAGTTCCGGCGCGCACTACTGCCTCGAGGTGCAGGGCGATTCGATGATCGAGGCCGGTATCCAGAACGGCGACATCGCCATCATCAAGAGTACCGATACGGCCGAAAGCGGCGACATCGTGGTCGCCCTGATCGACGACACCGAGGCGACCCTGAAGCGCCTGCGCAAGAAAGGCGCGTCGATTGCCCTCGAGCCTGCCAACTCGACTTACGAGACCCGGATCTTCGGTCCTGACAGGGTCAAGATACAGGGCCGGCTCGCCGGTCTCTATCGCCGCTACCACTAGAGCTGGTCTCACGTACCAGGCGGCTTCATCGGAATTGCCCGGCGAGACGGGCTATTGGGAACCCAGGGCCGATCACCCCGCTGGGCATTGGTGGTCTCACGTCGCACACCCTGCTCGTCGAGCCACAGGGCGTAGGCGCCGTCGCGCCAGGCATCTCGCCGGTCGATCACCAGCCGCGGCCCGCGGCAGCGCGTCTGGGCGTCGACGGTCGAGAGAACGATGTCGGCGCTGGCGCAGGCCTCGCCGAGCCGGCGGTCGTCGCTGACCAGGGCGATCCGCCATGGTCCCTTGCGCCAGCGGCACAGCCCCGACTGGCATCCCAGCCCCGCCGCCTCCTCGCTGGCGCTGACCGACCAGCGCCTCGCGCCGTCCTGGGCGCTGCGCCGCGCCCACGCCTCGGTAATGAAGCGATCGGTTCGCGCCGACGCGACGTGCACGACACCCCTATCGTCGCGCAAGCCGAGGACGCGGCCGTCCTCGCTCATCAGCAGGTCGGGCGCGGAGGGTGGCGGCAGAAGGAGACCGACCGCGATGACCGGCAGACCCGCGAGTCGCCAGCGGCGACGCCAGAAGCAAAACCACAACCCGCCGATCGTGAGCAGCCACAGGCTGGCGCCAGGCAGCGACGGCACCAGGGTCGCCGCATCGGGCCAGCCGGCGACGTGGCGGGCGATCGCGTTCAGGCCTTCGACGCCCCAGCCCATCGGCACGAGGGCGAAGCGCTCGAGCCCGAACGGCATCAGCAGCATCGCCAGCAGGCCCCAGGGCATGATCCAGAATCCTGTGAGCGGCACGCCGAGCAGGTTGGCCACGACGCCGAGCAGCGACAGCCGGTTGAAGTGATAGGCGGCGAAAGCGCCGGTTGCGGCCGAGGCGATCAGGGTCGTCGCCAGGCTGGCGCCGACCGCCGCCACCACGCGCCATAGCCAACGGCGTTGCGATTGCTCGGCCCGTTCGTGCAGCCGTCGCCGCCAGCCGGCGGCCGCTTCCCAGGCGGCGATCAGGGCGATCACGGCCGCGAACGACATCTGGAACGAGGCGCCGGTCAGCGATTCAGGTGCAACCAGGAGAACGATCACCGCCGACCAGGCGACCAGCCGGAGCGACAGCGCCGTACGATCGAGCATCACGGCGATCAGGGCAAAGCAGGCCATGGCGCACGCCCGCTGTGCCGGCACCGGCGCACCAGCCAGCGCCGTGTAGAAGACGGCGGCTGCAAAGGCCAGGACGGCCGCCGTCTTCTTGGCATCGATGCGCAGTGCCAGAATCGGGACCAGCGCGATGCCGTAGCGCACCAGCCCCATCACGAGGCCGACCACGAACACGATGTGCAGGCCCGAGACCGACAGGATGTGGGCGAGGCCCGAATCTCGCATCGCCTGGGTGATATTCCTGTCGACCGCCGATTGCTCCCCGGTCAGCAAGGCCGCCACGACGCCGCCTTCCGGGCCCGGCAGCGCCCGCATGATCCGACCGGTTACGTCGGCCCTCAGGGCATCGATGGTGCGGAGGAGGCCCGACGGCCGGCCCTGCTCGAGCACCACCGCCGGCGCCAACGCATATCCCACGGCCCCGAGCTGCTGGTACCACGCGACCCGTTGGAAGTCGAAGGCGCCGGGCGTCGCCGGACCGGCCGGCGGGGACAGGTTGGCCAGCACCAGCAGCCGATCGCCGACGCGAATCGGCGGCGCCCCTTTCGACAACGACACGCGAAGGCGCGCCGGCATGAGCTCGATCGGCGGCACGCCGCCGCCCTTGAGGCGAACCGCCTCCAGCACCACCCGCACCCCCTCGGGCAGGCGCTGGATATCGGCGATCCGACCCTCGACATTGATGCTGAACAGCGGTCGGGCCAGCGTTGGCGCGGCGACGCTGGCGGTACGCCAGGCTATCAGGCCGAAGCCCACCGAGCCCGCGACCAGACCGACGGCGGCGGCGCGCGCCAGGCTCCCGGCAGGCGCGAGGAGCACGAGGACGAGCGCGCTGGCCGCCATGCCCGGCCCCAGCCACACGGCGGGCTCGCTCGGCAGCTCGTAGTAGACCGCGATGCCGAGGCCCATGGCCACGGGCAACCACAGCATCCAGCGGCCGCGCTCGGCGTCGAACTGTTCGAGGATCCAGGTGCGCGCCCCCGCCACGCCGTCTCCCGTGTTTGACAGGTCGGAAACGCTCGCCTACCTACGGCGCGCTTTTCCGGCCGAATTGCGGCGAAACCCGCCCGATCCTGAACAATGACAGTCGTTACCCGCTTCGCCCCCTCGCCGACCGGCTACCTGCACATCGGCGGCGCCCGCACCGCGCTCTTCAACTGGCTCTACGCCCGCCATCACGGCGGCAAGTACCTGCTGCGCATCGAGGACACCGACCGCGCGCGCTCCACCCCGACCGCGATCGACGCCATCATCGATGGCCTGTCGTGGCTCGGCCTCGACTGGGATGGCGACGTGACCTACCAGTTCGCGCGCGCCGGTCGTCACGCCGAGGTGGCCCGTCAGATGCTGGCCGAGGGCAGGGCGTACCTTTGCTATGCCTCGCCGGCCGAGCTCGACGAGATGCGCAACGCCCAGAAGCGGGCGGGCGTGCCGATGCGCTACGACGGTCGCTGGCGCGATCGCAAGCCGGAGGACGCCCCGCCCGGCGTCGCGCCGGTGATTCGCCTCAGGGCGCCCCAGAACGGCCAGACCGTGATCCAGGACGCCGTGCAGGGCGAGGTCACGGTCGAGAACGCCGTGCTCGACGATATGATCCTGCTGCGTGCCGACGGCACACCGACTTACATGCTGGCCGTGGTGGTCGACGACCAGGATATGGGGGTCACGCACGTGATCCGCGGCGACGACCATCTCAACAACGCCTTCCGGCAGCTGCAGATCATCCGCGCGATGGGCTGGCCCGAGCCGGTCTATGCGCACATTCCGCTGATCCATGGTTCCGACGGCGCCAAGCTTAGCAAGCGGCATGGTGCGCTGGGCATCGACGCCTATCGCGACATGGGCTTCCTGCCGGCCGCCCTGCGCAATTACCTGCTGCGCCTGGGCTGGGGACACGGCGACGACGAGATCATCTCGACCCGGCAGGCCATCGAATGGTTCGACCTGCCAGCGGTCGGCCGCTCGGCGTCGCGCTTCGACACGGCGAAGCTCACCAACCTCAATGCCCACTATCTGCGCGAGACGCCGGACAACGAGCTGCTGCCGCTGGTGCTGCCGTTCATCGAGGCCAGGATCGGCCGTGCCGTGGATGAGGCCGGGCTGCAACGCGTGACGCGCGGCCTCAACGGCGTGAAGCAGCGCTCCCGCACCTTGGTCGAGCTGGCCGACAACCTCTTGTTTTATGCAAGGAGCGGTGCGCCGGAGCCGGCCGACGACAAGGCGCGCGCTCAGCTCACGCCGGACGCAAGGCGCGTCCTGTCCTCCCTGCCGGCAGCCCTCGATGGCGAGGTTGCCGACTGGAGCGAGAAGCAGCTGGAAGACGCCATCCGGCGCTTCGCCGAGGCCAATGGGCTGAAGCTCGGCCAGGTCGCCCAGCCGCTGCGCGTGGCGCTCACCGGCTCGACCGCGTCACCCGGCATCTTCGAGGTGCTGGCCGTTCTCGGCCCGGTGGAAGCCAAAGCCCGATTGCTGGCCGCTGGCGGATAGAGGCGTCGGCCATGCAGGCGGCAGGGTCGTACCATGGCCCTGCACGTCTGGTTCCAGCTCGTCCTGCTCTCCATCCTCTGGGGCGGTTCGTTCTTTTTTGCCAAGATCGCCGCGCTGCTGGCAGGCGTGGCCGTGCTGGTCGGTCCCGATCTGCTGTTCGCCGAGGCGGGCCTCTGGGGCCAGGTCGCCTGCCTCGGCGCCGCCCTGTCCTACGCCTTCGCAGGCGTCTACGGCCGCCGCTTTCGCACCATGGGCATCGCGCCGCTCGAGGCTGCCGCCGGGCAGGTGACGGCAAGCACCGCAATGATTCTTCCAATCATGCTGATCGTGGAACGACCATGGACCCTGCCGATGGTGCCCTCGCCCGCCATCCTGGCTGCGCTGGCCGCCCTTGCCTTGCTGTCGACGGCGCTCGCCTACGTCCTCTACTTCCGCATTCTCGCTGCGGCCGGCGCCACCACTCTCCTGCTCGTGACGCTTCTCATTCCCGTCACCGCCATCCTGCTGGGGTCGCTCGTCCTCGGCGAGACGCTGGTTCGGCGGCAGCTTGCCGGCATGGCCCTGATCGGCCTGGGGCTGGTCCTTATCGACGGCAGAATCGGTCGCCTGAGACGCCCCGCGGAATAGCGATTCTCCGGCGCAATTGCGCCGTTTGAGGCGGCTTGTTAGGGTGCCTCCGAACCCGGTGCGACGTCCTCTGCCTGGCGCCTGCATCTGCCCGAATCGAGCCGAAAGAGTTCATCCCAATGGCCAAAGCGACCGCGACCCTGACCGACAACGAAACCGGTAAGTCCTACGAGATGCCGATCATCCACGGGACGATCGGGCCGCGCCTGGTGGATATCCGCAAGATGTACGGCGAGTCGGGAATGTTCACCTACGACCCCGGCTTCACCTCGACCGGGTCGTGCGGCTCGACCATCACCTACATCGATGGCGACGAAGGCGTGTTGCTCTATCGCGGCTACAACATCGCCGAGCTGGCCGAGATGAGCGACTTCATGGAAGTCTGCTACCTGCTGATGAAGGGCGACCTGCCGAACAAGGCGGAGAAGGAGAAGTTCACCCGCGACATCACCCTGCACACGATGGTGCACGAGCAGATCAGCCAGTTCTATCGCGGCTTCCGGCGCGATGCCCATCCGATGGCGGTGTGCTGCGGCGTGGTCGGCGCCCTGTCGGCATTTTATCACGACTCGCTCGATATCCACGACCCGCACCAGCGCATGGTCGCGTCGTATCGCCTGATCGCCAAGATGCCGACGATCGCGGCGATGGCGTACAAGTATTCCGTCGGTCAGCCGTTCGTCTACCCGCGCAACGATCTCAGCTACGCCGCCAACTTCCTGCGCATGATGTTCTCCGTGCCGGCCGAGGAGTACGAGGTCAACCCGGTGCTCGAGAAGGCGGTCGACCGCATTCTCATGCTGCACGCCGACCACGAGCAGAATGCCTCGACCTCGACGGTGCGACTCGCCGGCTCCTCTGGCGCCAACCCGTTTGCCTGCATTGCGGCCGGCATCGCCTCGCTGTGGGGGCCGAGCCACGGCGGCGCCAACGAGGCCGTCATCAACATGCTGCACGAGATCGGCGGCAAGCAGAACATCCCGGCCTTCCTGTCGCGCGTGAAGGACAAGGGCGACCACACCCGCCTGATGGGCTTCGGCCACCGCGTCTACAAGAACTACGACCCTCGCGCCAAGGTGATGCGCCAGTCCTGCCACGAGGTCCTGACCTCGCTCGGCATCCAGCACGACCCTCTGCTCGAGCTGGCGATGGAGATGGAGAACATCGCTCTCAAGGACGACTACTTCATCTCGAAGAAGCTCTATCCCAACGTCGATTTCTACTCGGGCATCATCTTCCGTGCGATCGGCATCCCCACTTCCATGTTCACGGTGTTGTTCGCCGTCGCGCGCACCGTCGGCTGGATCTCGCAGTGGAACGAGATGATCGAGGATCCCGACCAGAAGATCGGCCGTCCGCGCCAGCTCTACAACGGACAGACCGAGCGCCCCTACAAGCCGTTGCACATGCGCGGCTAAGCGCGCCAGGCGGCGCGAAAGCGAGTCGATATGGCCAGATCATCGCAAATGCAGCGCCGGGTTTCACCCGGCGCCATTCCCCAGGGGCCGCTGAGAGTCCCCCGGGCGATCCAAATCCGACGGCCGGCGAACGACAATTTCAGGCCGCGCAGTGCGGCCTTCCGGGTCGTGCTGCTCGCCCTCGCGGTCGCCGCGCTGACGATCGCCGCGGTAAATTGGGTGGGTTGAGACAGCCCTTCCCTGCCCGTCATCGGGAGGGGAGAAATCACTTCCGCTCGATCAACTCGATCTTGTAGCCGTCCGGATCCTCGACGAAGGCGATGACCGTCGTGCCGAACTTGACCGGGCCGGGTGCGCGCGTGACCTTGCCGCCGGCCTTCGTGACCTGGTCACAGAGCCCGTAGACGTCCGGCACGCCGACCGCCAGATGACCGAAGCCCGTGCCGATCTCGTAGGGCTTCTCCTGATCCCAGTTGTAAGTCAGCTCGACGACGCAGTGCTCCTTCTCGTCGCCGTAGCCGACGAATGCCAAGCTGTACTTGCCGTCCGGCACGTCGCGTTTGCGGATCAGCTGCATACCCATCGGGCCGGTATAGAAGGCCAGCGACTTGTCGAGATCCTTCACGCGGATCATCGTGTGCAGCATGCGGTAGTTGGCAGCGGTATCAGGCATCGTTTCCCTCCTCAGCGGTCGCGGATCATCGCAGCGAACGTCGCTTCGGCCGCCACCTTACCCTCGACCAGCGCCTTGCCGGAGAATTTCCAGACATTGGCCCGGCTCTGGACCTTCTCGACATGCAGCTCGAGGCGGTCGCCGGGAACTACCGGCCGGCGAAAGCGCACCCCGTCGATCGACATGAAGTATACCAGCTTGCCTTCGGATTCGCTGCCGAAGGTGGAGACCACCAGCACGGCGGCGGTCTGCGCCATTGCCTCGACGATGAGCACGCCGGGCATCACCGGCTCGCTCGGGAAATGCCCCTGGAAGAACGGCTCGTTGATGCTGACGTTCTTGATGCCGACGGCGCTGCGGTCGAGCTGCATGTCGAGGACGCGATCGACCATGAGCATCGGATAGCGATGCGGGATCATCTGCAGGATGCGCTTGATGTCCACCGACGATGTCTCGGCGACGCTCGTCTTGTCGGTCTGGATGTTCATGATTGCGGCGTCCCCAATCAGAAGCGCGTGCCGAAGCTGAAACGGATATTCTCCGTCCTGTCCCACGGGTCCTGCACCAGCGGCTTGGCGTAGTCGATGCGGATCGGCCCGAAGGGCGAGACCCACTGGATGCCAACACCCGTCGATACGCGCATCGTGTTGCTGGTCAACACCGTGTTGCTGTAGACCGCCGGCCCACCCAGCCCCCACAGCGAGCCGATGTCCACGAAGGCCTTGCCGAAAAGGGCGACCTCCTTGGGGAGGAACGCCAAGGGAACGCTGAGCTCGCTCGTCGCCGTATAGAAGTAGGTGCCGCCCAGCGCGTCGGCCGTGTTCGAATCGCGCGGCCCGATGCCGCCGACCTGGAAGCCGCGCAGGTTGTCACCGCCGACGAAAAACAGGTTGTTCAGGCGGAGCGACGTATTGTTGTAAGGCACCACCGCACCCAACGAGCCGCCGATCGAGCCGATGATGTCCTCGTAGATGGACTGGTAATAGACGGCATCGGCCGTCGTGCGGACATATTGCTCCGTTCCGATCAGCCCAGCCACCGCCACGGTGTTGCGGGCCAGGAAGCCCTTGGTCGTGTTGATGCGCGTGTCGCGCGAATCCCAGGCGATCGTCTCGGACACCTCGGAAACGGTCGAATAGCCCGCATTCTGCTGGATGATGGTCGATGCCCAGGGCTGGACATTGAAGATATTGGTCTGGCGCAGGGTGTAGCGGACGTTCTGCCGTAAATATTCGCTGTAGGCCCAGCCGGCGCGCAAGGCGAAGCCGATGCTCGCATCGTTGTACGACGCGACCTGCTGGCGATCGTTCGACGTCCGGAAGATGTCGAAGCCGGCAGCCATCGGCCGATCCATGAAGTACGGCTCGGTGAAGCTGAGATCGATCAAGGTGCTCAACGTGCCGAGCGAAAGGCCGAGGCGCAATTCCTGGCCCTTGCCCAGCAGGTTGCGTTCCTTGATCGTGATGTCGCCCAGGATGCCCGCGGTGGTCGAGAAGCCGGCGCCGAACGAGATATCGCCCGTGCTCTGCTCGACGACCTGCACCTCGATGTTGGTCTTGTCGGGCGCCGAGCCCGGAGCGGCGGAGATGTCGACGTTCTCGAAGAACTGAAGGGCCCTGAGACGCTCCTGGCTGCGACGGACCTTGGCCGTGCTGAAGGCGTCGCCCTCGGCGAGGCGGAACTCGCGGCGAATGACCTTGTCGAGGGTACGCGTGTTGCCGGAGATGTTGATGCGCTCGACGTAGACGCGCGGTCCCTCCTGGATGTCGAAGGTCACGTCGATCGTGAGATTGTCCTTGTTGCGACGGATGTTGGGTCGCACCTCGACGAAGGCATAGCCCAGCGAGCCGACGACGTCCGACAGGGCCGTCACGGTCTTCTCGACCTCGTTGGCGTCGTACCAGTCGCCCTCGCCGACCGTCAGGAAGCGATTCAGCGTGTCGACGTCGAGCCCCTGGAAGCGCGTCGAGATCTCGACCTTGCCGAACTTGTAGCGCTCGCCCTCGCTGATGGTGAACGTCAGGAAGAACCCTTCGCGGTTGGGCGCAAGCTCGGCCACCGCCGAGATGACGCGGAAGTCGGCATAGCCTTCCGAGAGGTAGAACTTGCGCAGCAGCTCGCGATCGAAGTTGACGCGATCGGGATCGTAGCGGTCATCGGACGACAGGAAGCGATACCAGGCGCTTTCGACCGTGCGTATCCTGCCGCGCAACGTGCCGTCGCTGAAATGCTCGTTGCCGACGAAGCTGATGCGCTGCACGCCGGTCACGTCGCCTTCATTGATCTCGAAGACGAGGTCGACTCGCCCCTGGTCGAGCCTGATTACCTTGGGCTCGACCGAGGCATTGTAGCGGCCGCCGCGCCGATAGATCGTCAGAATTCGCTCCACGTCTGCCTGGACGCGCGCGCGCGTGAAGACCTGCCGCGGTCGCGACTGGATCTCGTCGCGCAGCTTGTCGTCATCGATCTTGCTGTTGCCCTCGAAGGCGACGCGGTTGATGATCGGATTTTCGGTGACCTTGACCACCAGGGTCGAGCCTTGCATGTCGATCGCGACATCGGAGAACAGGCCCGTGCCGAACAATCCCTTCAGCGATCGGTCGGCCGCGGCAACGTCATAGGGCTGGCCTTCCTTGAGCTGCAGGTACGACCGAATGGTATCCGGCTCGGCACGCACGTTGCCCTGGATCTGGATGGCGGTGATCGTCCCGCCACCTGCCGCCACCGTTCCGCCGCCGGCGCGTTGAGCATGCGCTGGCGGTCCAAGAACGAGAACGGTGGCAAGGGCCAGAACGGCCCAGCGAAGGATCACTCTCACCCCCGGCACCTTTCACAATCGCCGGCCCGTTTCAAGAACGCAGTTTCATAAACCGGCAACAAGGTCTTAGCCACCCCTTTTGTCCACAGAAGGATACGCAGTCACGCGCCGAGACGGCTCAACGCAGCAAGAGCTTGATGTCGTTGAAGGTCGCCACCAGAGCCAAGCCAATCACCAGAACGAGGCCAACCTTCAACCCGAGTTCCTGCGCCCACAGGCTCAGCGGTCGGCCTCGAATGGCCTCGTATAGATACATTGCGAGGTGACCGCCATCGAGCATGGGCACTGGCAACAGATTGAACACACCCAGCACGATCGACAGCGCGATGACGAGGTTGAGGATACCGAACCAGCCGGCGTACGACGCCTCGCCGGCGGCCTTGGCGATCCTGATCGGCCCGCCCAGCTCGTCGACCGGACGGGTCGCCGTGACGATCTGCATCATCGACGTGTAGAACATGTTGGTCATGCTCCAGACGTGGCGGACGCCGGCGCCCATCGCGTGGACGAGCCCGTCGCGCCGGAACTCCGTCACATGGGCCGGACGGACGCGCAGGCGGCCGACCGTCAGCTCCTTGCCGGCGCAGTCGAGGGCCTTGTCGGCAATCGGCACCACGGTGGCCTCGCCTCGCTGGCCGTTCCGCAGGTACGTGACGGTGACCGGCTTGCCCGCCCGGTCACCGATCATCTCCGGAATGCGTGAGAAATAATCCACCGGCTTGCCGTCGATCTCGAGGAGCAGGTCCCCGACCTTGAGGCCGCCTGCTTCCGCCGGGCTGCCCGGCGTGAAGCCGCCGACGACGGGCCTGATCAGCTGGTCCATCCCGAGGTCGCCGAAGCGCAGGGTATTGTTGTACCTGTCGGTTCGCTCGCAGAACTGAGGGACGATCTCGCCATGCCGGACCTGGTTGCCCCGGCGATACTCGACCGGCATCGGCCTGGTCCAGTAGAGCAGCTGAGAATCCTGGATGTCCTCGTATCGATCGATCCGCTTGTCGCCGAACCTGACGATCTCGTCGCCCGTTTGCAGTCCGGCCCTGGCCGCCGGACCGTTGGTCTGGACGGCGACTACGGGCGGTGAATAGGGCTCGCCGACAAAGTAGAAGACCGCCGTCAGCAGGATGAACGCAAACAGGAGGTTGGCGGCCGGACCACCGACCACGACGGCAGCGCGCGCATAGAGCGGCTGGTTGAAGAAGGCCCGCCGTCTCTGGTCGGGCGCAAGAGCCTCTCCCGACGAGGTCATGCTCGCCTGGTCTGCGTCGCCCAGGAACTTGACGTAGCCACCCAGCGGAACCGCGCAGATCTTCCAGCGCGTCCCCTTGCGATCCGTCCAGCCGAACAGCTCGGGACCGAAGCCGATCGAGAAGACCTCCGCGTGAATGCCGAAACGCTGCGCCACCCAGTAGTGGCCGAACTCGTGAACGAACACGAGCAGGGTCAGGACGAGGACGAAGTACGGCAGGTAGGTCGTGAACAGGCTGATCGCGCCTTGCATAGGTCAATACACCATGATTTTCATTTCAGCTCAATTGCTTGGCGACCTGACCTGACATCGCGCATCGGCCCTCCGACGCGCCTCCTCGTCGGCAGCCTGGACCTCGTGGAGCGCCTCGACAGGGGTCGACAGGCCCTCCCAGCCGGCCATGACGTCCTCGACGATGCGGGCGATGTCGAGGAAGCCGATGCGTCGAGCCAGAAACGCCGCAACTGCCGCCTCGTTGGCTGCATTCATCACGATGGGTGCAAATCCATTGGTCGCCAAAGCCTGACGGGCCAACCGTAAGGACGGAAAGCGGCCGGAATCGGGCTGCTCGAACGTAAGCGCCGAAAGCGTCGAGAAGTCGAGGCGCGCCGCGGGCCCCTCGATCCGCGACGGCCAGCCCAGGGCATGCGAGATCGGCACCCGCATGTCGGTCGAGCCAAGCTGGGCAAGCACCGATCCATCGCGATAGGCCACCATGGAATGGATGACCGATTGCGGGTGCACCACGATCTCGATCTGCTCCTCCGGCATGCCGAACAGCAGGTGAGCTTCGATCAGCTCCAGGCCCTTGTTCATCATGGTGGCCGAATCGATCGAGATCTTGTCCCCCATCTGCCAGTTGGGATGCGCCAGCGCCTGAGGCGGGGTGACATCCGCCATGTCGGCAAGGGACCAGTTGCGGAACGGCCCGCCCGAGGCCGTGAGGATCAGGCGGTCGACCGCGTGGCGCTGCCGCGGCTCGAACACCTGAAAGATGGCATTGTGCTCCGAGTCCACCGGCAGCAGCGCTCCCCCCGAGCGATCGATCACCTCGATCAGCAGGCGGCCGGCGCAGACCAGCGCCTCCTTGTTGGCCAGCGCCACCATCGCACCGCGACCGGCGGCAACCAGGGTCGGCGGCAGGCCGGCAAAGCCAACGATCGCCGCCATCACCCACTCCGCAGGTCGGGCGGCCGCTTCGGCCATAGCCTCCGCTCCTGCCGCCGCCTCGATCGATGTGCCGGCCAGGGCCTCCTTGAGCGGCTTGTAGCGCGTCGGATCGGCGACGACCGCCAGCCGGGCGCGCAGCCGGCGCGCCTGGTCGGCCAACCTTTCGACCGATTGGCCAGCGACCAGGGCTTCGACCCGATAGGCTTCGAGGTCACGGGCAATGAGATCGACTGTGCTTTGCCCGACCGAGCCGGTAGACCCCAGGATGGTGACACGCCGTGGCCGGTCGTGCGAAGGCGCCGCCCAGCGCGTCACATCCACGGCCAGCCTCCATCACCGAGCAGTCGAACCAATGCCACCACCAGCAGGATCGCGATCAAACCATCGACGCGGTCGAGGAGGCCGCCGTGGCCCGGGATCAGGGCACCGCTGTCCTTCACCCCGGCGCTCCGCTTCATGGCCGATTCGAGAAGATCGCCCAACTGCCCGACGACGGCAAGAAGCGCCCCGACGATGGCGAGAGGGATGGTCTGCCCGAGCCCGAAGGCATAGCCGAAAGCCGCACTGGCGACGGCCGACCACGCCATCCCGCCAATCAGCCCGGACCAGGTCTTTCCCGGGCTGATCCGCGGTGCAAGGCGGGCGCCGCCGGCGGACCGGCCGACGACATAGGCGCCGATGTCGGTGGCCCAGGTACAGCAGACGATCCACAGGATTGTTTCGCGGCCCAAGGCGGGCTGATGGCGCAGCCACAGCAGCGCCACGATGGCGGCGAGCACATAGGCGACCGCGCTCCACCGCACTGCCGGTCGGCCTCGGCTCAGTCGAAGGCATTCCGACACCATCAGCGGCGCGGCCAAGGCCGCTACCAGATCGAGCCACGGGAAGCCATACCAGATCGCCGCGACCAGCAACGGCCCCAGGACGAGCGCGGTCACAGCCCGGAGAAGCAAACCCTTGAACCGCCCCGATCCCTGCGTGGACGTGTCAGCCGCCGACGCCGCCATAACGTCGCTCGCGCCGTCGGAATTCCAACATCGCTCGCTCGAGGTGCTCCTTGCCGAAATCGGGCCACAGCGTGTCGACGAAGATCAGCTCGGCATAGGCGCACTGCCAAAGCAGGAAATTGCTGATGCGCTGCTCGCCGCTGGTGCGAATCAGGAGATCCGGATCGGGCACCCCCGACGTCAGCAACTCGCGCTCGAAACGGCCCTCGTCGATGCGATCGGCCTCGAGCTGCCCGGCCGCGACCTGCTCGGCAAGACGACGGGCAGCACGCAGGATCTCGTCGCGCGCCCCGTAATTGACGCAGATGTTGACGTCGATGCGGCTGTTGGCATGCGTCATCGCCTCAGCGCGGTCGATATCCCGGACGATGTCCGTCGCCAGCCCCGACCGGTTGCCGATCACCCGCAAGCGCGCACCGTTGCGGTGCAGCTCGTCGAGCTCGCTTCGCAGGTAATGGCGCAGCAGCCCCATCAGGTCGTTCACCTCCTCGGCCGGGCGTGCCCAGTTCTCGGTCGAGAAGGCGAACAGGGTGAGGACCGGGATGCCGAGCTCGCCCGCGCCACGGACCACCCGCCGCACCGCGTCGGCGCCGCGGCGATGGCCGGCGACCCTCGGCAAGCCGCGCGCCTTCGCCCACCGGCCGTTGCCATCCATGATGATGGCGACGTGATGCGGTCCGGGCGGCGGATCGGAACGGGCGGGCAGCGAAGCGGTCGACATCAGACGGTCTTGATCTCTTTTTCCTTGTGCGCGAGCACGTCGTCGACCTGCTTGACGAACCGATCGGTGAGCTTCTGCACCTCGTCCGACTTCTGGCGGTGCTCGTCCTGCGAGATCTTGTGATCCTTCTCCGCCTTCTTGAGCGCTTCCATGCCGTCGCGGCGAACGTTGCGCACAGCGACGCGGCCCTGCTCGGCGTACTTGTGGGCGAGCTTGACAAGCTCGGCCCGACGCTCGCTGGTGAGATCGGGAATCGGCACGCGAATCATCTGACCGTCCGGCGCCGGATTGAGCCCGAGCCCCGCCTCGCGGATCGCCTTGGCGGTCGACACGACCAGCCCCTTGTCCCAGACGTTGACGGTGAGCAGCCGCGGCTCGGGCGCGCTCACGGTCCCGACCTGGTTGAGCGGCATGCGCTGCCCGTAGGCCTCGACCATCACCGGATCGAGCAGGCTGACCGATGCCCGCCCCGTCCGCAGGCCGGCCAGATCCTTCTTCAGCGCGTCCACGGCGCCGTGCATGCGTTTCTCGAGTTCCTTGGGGTCCGCGCTCATCTCAGGCCTCGTCCTTGATGATGGTAAATGTCCCCTCCCCGCGCATCGTCTGGGCGAAAGCGCCGGGCTTGTGGATATCGAATACCACGATCGGAATGCGATTCTCTCGCGCCAGCGAGATTGCCGACGCATCCATGACCTGGAGGTCGCGCGACAGCACGTCCATGTAGGTCAAGGAATCGTAGCGCCGGGCGTTCTTGTCCTTGTGCGGGTCGGTCGAGTAGACGCCGTCGACCTGCGTACCCTTGAGCATCGCATCGACACCCATCTCCGCCGCCCGCAGAGCGGCGGCGGTGTCTGTCGTGAAGAACGGGTTGCCCGTGCCGGCCGCGAAGATCACGACCCGCCCCTTCTCCATGTGGCGCACCGCACGGCGGCGAATGTACGGCTCGCAGACCGTGGTCATCGGGATGGCCGATTGAACGCGAGTCTGCAGGCTGCGCCGCTCCAGCGCGCTCTGCATCGCCAGGGAGTTGATCACCGTCGCCAGCATGCCCATGTAGTCGCCGCTCGCGCGATCCATGCCGGACGCGGCGGCCGACACGCCGCGGAAGATGTTGCCGCCGCCGATCACGAGGCAGATCTGCACCCCCAGGTCGTGCACGGCCTTCACCTCTTCGGCCACCATGGAGACCATGGCCGGGTCGAGACCATACTCCCGATCGCCCATCAGCCCCTCGCCCGAGAGCTTCAGCAAGACACGGCGATAGCGGGGGGCCGACGGCATCACTTGCCTCTGTATGCGATTTCTTGGGCGGCGCGGGCAAGTCGCCCGCGCGCCGGGGTCGAACACATACTACTTCTCGGGCTGAGCAGCCACCTCGGCCTTCGCGCGCTGAGCCGCTACCTCGGCCGCGAAATCCTCCGACTTCTTCTCGATTCCCTCGCCGAGCGCGAAGCGCAGGAAGCCGGCCAGCCGCACCGGGGCTCCGACCTGCTTGGCCGCGTCGTCGACGACCTTCGACACGCGCGTCTTGCCGTCGATGACGAACAGCTGCTCGAGCAGCACGACCTCCTGGTGGAACTTGCGAAGGCCGCCCTCGACCATCTTGGTCACGATGTCGGCCGCCTTGCCGGTCTGCCCGGCCTTCTCCGCCAGAACCGCCCGCTCGCGCTCGATCGCGGCGGCATCGAGGTCCGCCACCGTGAGGGACAGCGGATTGGCCGCCGCGACATGCATGGCGAGCTGCCGGGCGATCCCCGCCAGCTTGGCCTTGTCGCCCGTCGACTCGAGAGCCACCAGCACGCCGATCTTGCCGAGGTCCGGCGCGACGGCGTTGTGCATGTAACCGGCCACGACGCCGTCCGACACCGAAAGCATGGCGGCGCGGCGCAGCGACATGTTCTCGCCGATCGTCGCGATCATGTTGGTCAGCTCGCCCTGCACATCCCGCGCCGTGCCCGGAAACGGCGCCGCGGCGATCCTGGTCATGTCGGCGGCGTTGTCCAGGGCGATCGAGGCGGTCGCGGCAACGAACTTCTGGAAGGTCTCGTTGCGGCCGACGAAGTCGGTCTCGGCATTGACCTCGACGACGGCGCCGCGGTTGCCGCGCGCGGCCACGCCGACGAGGCCCTCGGCCGCCACGCGACCGGCCTTCTTGGCGGCTGCCGACAGGCCCTTGGTGCGCAGCCAGTCGACCGCCTTCTCGAGGTCGCCCTGGACCTCGCCCAGCGCCCGCTTGCAATCCATCATGCCTGCGCCGGTCTTCTCGCGCAGTTCCTTGACCAGGGAAGCCGTGATCTCAGCCATGTCTCGCTCCGTTCGCGCACCCTTTGGCGCAATTGGGGCCGGTTCTCAGACCGGCCCCTTCAATCCCCGAAAGATAACACTCGAAGATGAAGTGTCGGCTTACTCCGCCGCCGTCGCTTCGGCGCCCTCGCCGTCGGCCGGCGGCGGCAGGTCCTCGCCCATCGGCTCGCCCATCTCGCCGAGATCGCCGCCCGATGCCGCGATTTCAGCACGGATGCCGTCGAGCACCGCGCCCGACAGCAGCTCGCAGTAGAGCGACACGGCGCGGATGGCATCGTCGTTGCCCGGCACCGGGTAGTCGATACCGTCCGGATCGGAGTTGCTGTCGAGAATCGCCACGATCGGGATGCCCCGCTTGCGCGCCTCCTGGACGGCAATGGCCTCCTTGTTGGTGTCGATGATGAACAGCATGTCGGGCGTGCCGCCCATTTCCTTGATGCCGCCCAGCGACCGCTCGAGCTTGTCGCGCTCGCGCGTCAGGTCGAGCTGCTCCTTCTTGGTCAGGCCGACGACGTCGCCCTTGAGGCGCTCGTCGAGCTCGCGCAGCCGCTTGATCGACGCCGAGATCGTCTGCCAGTTGGTGATCATGCCGCCCAGCCAGCGGTGATTGACGTAGTACTGGCCGCAGCGCTTGGCCGCCTCGGCGATCCGGTCGGCCGCCGCCGCCTTGGTGCCGACGAACAGCACGCGCCCGCCGTTGGACACGATCTGGCGGACCTGCACGAGCGCCTGCTCGAGCAGCGGAACCGTCTTGGTGAGATCGATGATATGGACCCCGTTGCGCACCCCGAACAGGTACGGCTTCATCTTGGGGTTCCAACGCCGCGTGTGATGCCCGAAATGGACACCCGCTTCCAGCAACTGACGCATCGTGAAGGTCGGCATGGCCATGCCGTTTCTCCTTTTCCGGTTGATCCTCCGCGGGCGCCGTCCCCTTGCCCGAAGGCGCCAGGGACACCGGAGCGAGCGGCGGGATGTCTCCCCGTCGACCGCAAACCCGCGTGCGAAGTGGGCGTGGTTCTAACGACTTCGCCCGCCCATTGCAAGTACCAGCAAAATCAACCGGTTAAGGCGACAATTTGGCGATTTCCTCAGCCAGCTTGAGGAGCGACCAGGGGGCACTCCCCTCGGCCTTGTTGTTGGCCGTTATCCAGGTTGGCTGGCCCTTGGCAACGGCCCGGGCGGCCATCCGGGCGAGGACGCGCCGGGTTTCCGGATCCTCGTCGACGAGCCGGTCGAACGGCTCGTAGCGCTGCTTGGCCGCCTGGTAGCGGAAGCCGCGATGGAGGTTCCAGCGCACGACCAGGGGGCCCGGCGACAAGCCGTCGAGCACCTCGAGCGCCGCCTCCTGACGCTCGACCTCGGGCATGCGGTCGTGCAGGCCGATGCAGTAGCGAACGCCAGCCGAGGCCAGCATCTTCATCAGGCGCGGCGTCAGCAGCTCGCCATTGCGCAATTCGAGGGCATAAAGCGGCCGGTTCGAACCGAGGCGATCCGGCAGCGTGCCGAAGAATGCCGCCAGACGCTCGACCAGGGAGGCGGCATCCTCGAGCAGGTCGCGCGGCAGCGGCGAGATCTGGAAGACGAGCGGCCCGGCCTTGCGGCCGAGGCCTTCGAGACAGGGTACGATGAATTCCCGGGCGGCAAGGCTCGGATCGAGGAAGTGCGGATTGGCGACCCTGCCGCGTCCCTGCTCGTCACGTGTCTGGGCATCGCAGACGACGGCCGGCGCCTTGACGACGAAGCTGAAATCGTCCGGCACCTGGCGGGCGTAGCGCTGATAGTCGGCCGCCGGGATCGGCGCATAGAACGTGCGGTCGAGGCTGACGGTGCGCAGCATGGGAATCTCGCCGTAGGCCGCCAGCCCATGGCGGCTCAGGGTCGCCTCCGCATAATGCCGGTCGTAGACCAGGCCGCGCCATCCGGGAAAGAACCAGGAAGATGTCCCGAGCCTGATCCCGGGCGGCAGCGGCGGTGCCTGGCGCAGGGGCGAGTCGGATGCCGGGCGGACCTCCCCGGCCCGCCTCGAGGGCGGGCCGGGTCGAGCGAACAGCTCGGCCTGATGGCTCAAATCTCCTCCACCTGCCTGATGCCCGGCAGTCCGCCGATGGCATCTCGCAAGCCGCCGGCGATGGCGTAGGCGCCGGGCAGGGTCACCTCCGCCTCGGCATCGTCGTCGGCCATGGGCACGACCAGGGTCACCCGCCCGCGGCCGCGCTTGCCGTCGAGCGCCTTGCGCAACGGCTCGACGGCGGCGCGATCCGACACCACGACGCGCAGGCCCGCCGCCGCATTGGCCACGGCCTCCTCCAGCCTGTCGATCGACTGTGCCGTCAGCTTGACCTGCTCCCCGTCCAGCCGCCCGTCGGCAGAGACCAGGATCGCCTGGCCGGCCTCGAGGAGGCTGCGTTTGCTTCCCAGGAGCTCGCTGAACACCGTGAGCTCGAAGGCGCCGGACTGGTCCGAGCATTGAACGAAGGCGAAGCGATTGCCTTTGGCCGATGTCCGCTCCTGGCGGTCGATCACGGTGCCGGCCAGCTTGATCCGCCCGGGCGCCCCGCGCCCGAGCAAGGCGCCCAGGTCGGCGGCACGGCTGACGCCGAGCCGCTTCAGGCTGCGCTCGTAGGCCGCCAGAGGATGCGACGACAGATAGAAGCCGATCGCCGAGAACTCGTTCTGCAGGCGCTCCATCGGCGCCCATTCGGGCAAGTTGGGAAGCGGCGGCCGGCGCTGGGCGGTATCGTCGCCGAACAGGCTGTTCTGACTGCTGGCGCGCGCCTCGTGCGTCGCCTGCGAATGGCGCGACAGGACCTCGACGGCACCGAACGTCTGGGCGCGCTTGCCGTTCAACGAATCGAAGGCACCAGCCTTGACCAGGCTCTCGAGCAGGCGCTTGTTGATCACGCGATGATCGAGTCGCTCGGCGACGTCGAACAGGTCCCTGAAGGGGCCATTGGCTTGCCGCTCCTCGACCAGGCGCGCCATCGCGTCGCGCCCCACTCCCTTGATCGCGGCCAGGGCGTAGCGCACGCCCTTCCTGCCGTCGGCCGTCATCTCGACGGCGAATTCCGCCATCGACCGGTTGATGTCCGGCGGCATCAGGGGAATCTGCAGCCTCTCCAGCTCGCGCCGGAAATTGCCGATCTTGTCGGCGTTGCCCATGTCGAGCGTCATCGACGCGGCAAAGAACTCGACCGGGTGATTGGCCTTCAGGTACGCCGTCTGGTAGGCGACCAGGGCATATGGCGCCGAATGGCACTTGTTGAAGCCGTAACCGGCGAACTTCGCCACCTTGTCGAAGATCATCGAGGCGCGCGCTTCCTCGACGTTGTTCTTGGCTGCGCCTTCGACGAAGGTCGCACGCTGGGCGTCCATTTCCGACTGGATCTTCTTGCCCATGGCGCGGCGCAGCAGGTCGGCGCCGCCCAGCGAGTAGCCCGACAGGACCTGGGCGATCTGCATCACCTGCTCCTGGTAGACCATGATGCCGTAGGTCTCCTCCAGGATGCCCTTCAGCGAGGGATGAAGGTAGTCGGGCTTCTCCAGCCCGTTCTTGACGCTGATATAGGTCGGGATGTCGTCCATCGGACCCGGCCGGTAAAGCGCCACCAGCGCGATCAGGTCCTCGAAGCGGTTGGGCTTCAGCTTGGCCAGGATGTCGCGCATGCCGCTGCCTTCCATCTGGAAGACCCCGTAGGCGTCGCCCTTGGCCAGCATCCTGAAGGTCGGCTCGTCGTCGAGCGGTATCTTGGCAATGTCGATGCTGGCCTTGCCGACGAGCGCGCAGGCTTTCTCGATCACGGTCAGCGTCTTGAGCCCGAGGAAGTCGAACTTCACCAGCCCGGCCGTCTCGACCCACTTCATGTTGAACTGGGTCGCCGGCAGCGAATCCTTGTTGTCGGTATCGCGATAGAGCGGCACCAGCTGATCGAGCGGGCGATCGCCGATCACGACGCCGGCGGCGTGGGTCGAGGCGTTGCGGTAAAGGCCCTCAAGCTGCAACGCCAGGTCGATCAGGCGCTTGATCTCCTCGTCGCCGGCATACTGCTCCTTGAGGAGCTGCTCGCTGTCCAGCGCCTGGGCGAGCGTCACCGGCTTGGCCGGGTTGTTGGGCACCAGCTTGCAGATCCGGTCGACCTGGCCGTACGGCATGCCCAGCACGCGGCCGACGTCGCGCAGCACGGCGCGCGCCTGCAGCTTGCCGAAGGTGATGATCGCGGCGACCCGGTCGTGGCCATACTCGTCGCGCACGTAGCGGATCACGCGGTCGCGCTTGTCCTGGCAAAAATCGACGTCGAAGTCCGGCATCGACACGCGTTCGGGATTGAGGAAGCGCTCGAACAGCAGGCCCCAGCGCAGCGGGTCGAGGTCGGTGATCTTGAGCGACCAGGCGACCAGCGAGCCGGCGCCCGAGCCGCGCCCGGGGCCGACCGGGATGTCGTGGTCCTTGGCCCACTGGATGAAGTCGGCGACGATCAGGAAGTAGCCCGAGAAGCCCATCTTCTCGATCATGCCGAGCTCGTAGGCGAGCCGTTCCCGGTACTTCGCGAAGTCGATGTCCGGCGACAGGCGCCCGCTGGCTTGCAGCGCCGCGAGCCCGTTCTCCGCCATCTCGGCCAGCGCCTCCTTGTCGGCCCGGCCTGCAAGCTTGGTATAGCGCGGCAGGATGGGCTTGCGCGGCGCCGGCATGTAGGCGCAGCGGCGGGCCACGACCAGCGTGTTGTCGCAGGCTTCGGGCAGGTCGACGAAGGCCTCGCGCATCTCGGCGGCCGATTTGAAGTAGTGCTCGGGCGTCAGCCGGCGCCGGTTGGGATCCTCGATGTGGGCGCCCTGCTCGATGCAGAGCAGCACGTCGTGCGCCTCGTACATCGTGCGTTTGGGGAAGTGAACGTCGTTGGTCGCCAGCAGCGGGAGCCCACGCTGATAGGCGAGGTCGACCAGCGGCTCCTCGATGCGGCGCTCCAGATCATCGCCGTGGCGCTGCAGCTCGATATAGAGACGGCCATCGAAGGCTGCCTGCAGGCGCTCGAGCTGGTGCGCGGCCGCGGGCCCCTGACCAACGCCGAGCAGGCGCGCCACGCCGCTGCCTGGCCCACCCACCAGGGCCAGCAAGCCATCCGTGTTGCCAACCAGCTCGCTGAGCGGCAGGGCCGACAGCGAGCCCGTCTTGAACTCGAGGTGAGCCCGGCTCACCAGCCTCATGAGGTTGAGATAGCCCGCCTCGTTCTGGACCAGCAGCGTGAGCCAGTCTGCTTCCAGGGCCTTGCCCGCCGTCGCCAGCCCGCTCTCGTCCTCCCGCCGGATGCCGAGATCGCAGCCGATGATCGGCTGGATGCCCGCCTTGGCGGCGTACTGGGAGAATTCGAGAGCGCCGAACAGGTTGCCGCGGTCGGTCACGCCAACGGCCGGCATCTCGTTGGCCTTGGCGAGTGCGGCAATGGTATCGACCTTGTTCGCCCCTTCGGTGAGCGAGTAGGCGGAGCGGACTTTCAGATGGATGAAATCAGCGGTTGGCACGCCGCATCATCGCCTCCAATCTTGTGGAAAGTCTGTTCTTGTGACGCGTCAGGCTATCCGCCGGAGTCGACCGCAGCGCCAGTCTTGCCGACACATTGAGGACGGCCATACATCCTCCGTTGTTCCTCCGTTCTGGAGGCGCGGTCGCAGGTGCGTCAACATGTCGGCATGGGCGCCCAATTCGCTGCGGAAGCACTACGACGCAATCGAGCTGGCCCGCGCGCTAAGCCAGCACGCCGTCCTTCAGGGTGATTGTCCGGTCCATGCGGGCGGCGAGCTCGGGGTTGTGGGTGGCAATCAGGGCCGCCATGCCGGTCTCGCGTACCAGGCCGAGCAGCTGGCGGAACACGGCGTCGGCTGTCGCCCCGTCGAGATTGCCGGTCGGCTCGTCGGCCAGCAGCACGCGCGGCCCGTTGGCGACGGCCCGCGCGATCGCCACGCGCTGCTGCTCGCCGCCCGACAGCCGGCCGGGCCGATGGTCGCCGCGCGCCTCGAGCTGAACCATCGCCAGAAGCTCGGCGGCGCGCTGGCGCGCCACGCGCCGCGATTGGCCGTTCAGCATCTGCGGCAGCATCACGTTCTCCAGGGCGGAGAATTCCGGCAGCAGGTGATGATACTGGTAGACGAAGCCCAGGAAGCGGCGGCGCAGCTCGGTGCGCTCGCGATCGCTCGCCGTGCCGGCCGCTCGACCGTCTATGATCACGTCGCCGCCGCTCGGCCGCTCCAGCAGCCCCGCGATGTGCAGCAGCGTCGACTTGCCGCTGCCCGACTGGCCGACCAGGGCGACGATCTCGCCCGGCCGCAGGTCGAGGGCGACGCCGCGCAGCACGTCGAGGCGGCGGTCGCCCTGCACGAAGGTGCGCGTGATGCCGCGCAGGGACAGCAGCGAGGTCGACTCATTCATGGCGCAGCCCTTCGACCGGCTCGATTCGCGTGCTGCGCCACGCAGGGTAGGAGGCCGCCAGCAGCGACAGCAGGATGGCCACGACGACGATGGTCGTCACCTCGGTCGACTGCACCCGCACCGGCATGGAGGTGATGAAGTCGACCTCGGCCGAGCCGCCGCCCGCCGCCCCGGTGGCCCACGACAGCAAGGCGCCGATCGACGGCATGTTGGAGCAGACCAGCAGGCCGAGCGCCGTGCCCACGGCAGTGCCGACCAACCCGACGGCGGCGGCCGACAGGAAGAAGGCACGGACGATCGTCCGCGGCGAGGCACCCATGGTCCGCAGGATGGCGATGCTGCCGCGCTTCACCCGCACCAGCATGGTGAAGCTCGCCACCACGTTCATGGCCGCCACGACGACGATCAGGGTGAGGATGATGAACATCATGACGCGCTCGACCTGCAGCGCGCCCACGAACCGGGCATTGAGCTCGAGCCAGGTGGCAACCCTCAGGTCGTCGCGCCCCAGAACCCGGCGGACCTCGACGGCCATGCGCGCCGCCTGCGACGGTTCGACGACATCGAGGTCGATCGACGTCACGGCCTCGTTGCCCAGCTCCAGGTCGTCCTGCAGCAGCGCCAGCGGCACGAAGACCAGCGAGCCGTCGAACTCGAAGCGGCGCGTCAGGAAGCTGCCCAGCACGCTGTAGTCGGTGTAGCGCGGCGCGATCGTGCCGTTCTCGTTCAGCTTGTGGGTCACCAGGGTGACCTTGTCGCCGAGGCCGGCATTGAGGGCCAGGCGCAGGCGCTCGCCCATCACCACGCCGGGCTCGGTGCCGAAGCCGGCGAGGTTGCCCAGGACCATGTTGCCGGCGACGATCTCCCGCCTCGGGAGGTCCCCCGCCCGGATGCCGCGCAGCATAGCTCCCCGCGTCTGTCCGCCCGAGGCGATCAGCGCCTGGCGCTCGAGCACCGGCCGGACCGCCGTCACGCCCGGAATCGCCCCGAGCCTGGCAAGCAGGTCCGGCGTCGCCTGCACCATGCCGTCGCGCGCGGCGATCACGATATGGCCGTTCATGCCGATGATGCGCCCGAGGAGCTGCTCGCGGAAGCCGCCCATGACGGACAGCACGACGATCAAGGTGGCGACGCCGAGCGCCACGCCGACCAGCGAGAAGATGGCGATGAAGGACACGAAGCCCTCGCGCTGCCGGGTCGCGAGATAGCGCCAGGCGAGCCAGCGCTCGACGGCGGGCGCATTCTCACTCACGGCGCAGCCCCTCGATGGGGTCGAGCCGGGCGGCGCGCGCCGCCGGATAGAGCGAGGCGAGCAAGGCGAAGACCATAGCCATGCCGGCGATGGCGGCGACCTCCGACCATTCGATCCGCGCCGGCAGCTCGGCCAGGAGATAGAGCGTCTCGTCGAACAGCACGATGTCGAAGGTGCGCTGCAGCCACTGGCGAATGGCCTCGATGTTGCGCGCGAAGGCGAGCCCCAGCACGACGCCCAGCGCCGTCCCGACGCCGCCGATCGCGAGGCCGTCGATCAGGAAGACCCGCATGATGGCGGCGCGGGTCGCGCCCATGGTGCGCAGGATCGCGATGTCGGCCGACTTGGTGCGCACCAGCATGACCAGGCTGGAGACGATGTTGAAGGCCGCCACCAGGACGATCATGGTCAGCACCAGGAACATGACATTGGTCTGCGCCTGGATCGCCGAGAAGAACCCCATATTCGCCTGCAGCCAGTCGAACACCCAGCCTTGCGGGCCGACGGCCGCCGAAACCAGCCGGCGGGTCGCCGAAAGCGGCGCGGTCTCGCCGACGAACACCTCGATAGCGGTCACCTTGCTCCCGAGATCGAGCAGCCGCTGCACGTCGGCGAGCGGGGCATAGACGAAGTTGGCATCGTAGTCGTACATGCCGGCACAGAAGACGGCGGCGACCCGCGCCGCCGCCGAGCGCGGCATGACGCCGAGCGGGGTGGCGACGGAGACCGGCGAGACGAGTTGCACCACGTCGCCCACCTTTACGCCCAGCAGGTCGGCGAGCCGCCGGCCGATGACGACCGAAAAGTCGCTGCCGAAGCCCTCGAGGGTACCCCAGTCGAAGGCCTTGTCCTCGTCGCCGCGGCACTGGGCCCGATAGCGCGCACGCAGGTCGGCGGGCCCGTCGATGGCGGCCGACAGCGGCGTGCGGGCCCTGAGATCCTCCGGCCGCATGCCGCGCAGCACGACGCCGCGCACGTGATTGCCGGCCACCGCCATGACCTGCCCCTCGGCGGCCGGCGTGGCGGCACGGATCCCCCGCACCGCGCCGATCCGGGTCAGCAGGTCGGCCGAGGTCTCGAGGCCCGCGCTCGTGCCCTGGACCCCGAGTTGACCGCTCATGCTCGACATCTGGCGCAGCATCTCGAGGCGAAAGCCATTCATGACGGCCATCACGACGATCAGCGTGCCGACGCCCAGCGTGATGCCGACCAGCGAGAAGCCGGCGATGACGGAGATGAACCCCTCCTCGCGACGAGCCCGCAGGTAGCGCAGGGCAATGAGGCGCTCGACGGCGGCAAAGGGCATGGCGCCCGCGACCCGGCTCAGGCGAACCGCTGGACGACCTGGTCGAACGGCACTTCCTCGCGGGCGCCGGTGCGGCGGTTCTTGAGCTCGGCCTTGCCGGCCGCCACGCCCTTGGGTCCGACGATGACCTGCCAGGGCGTGCCGATCAGGTCCATGTCGGCGAACTTGGCGCCCGGCCGCAGGTCGCGGTCGTCGTGCAGCACGCTCGTGCCGCGCGCGGAGAGCTCGCCGTAGAGCTTGCGGCAGACGCCCGACACGGCACCATCGTCGGGCTTGAGGTCGACGATCGCCACCTTGAAGGGAGCCACCGACTCCGGCCACACGATGCCGGCCTCGTCGTGGCTGGCCTCGATTATGCCGCCGACCAGGCGCGAGACGCCGATGCCGTAGGACCCCATCTCGACGGTGATCTGCTCGCCGCCCGGCCCGGCCACCACCGCCTTCATCGGCTCGGAGTAGCGGGTGCCGAAGTAGAAGATGTGGCCGACCTCGATGCCGCGCGCCGCCAGCCGCTCGCCTTCGGGAATCTTCTCGAACGCCGCCTTGTCGTGCATGTCGTCGGTCGCCGCATAGAGCGACGTCCATTCGTTCACGATCGGCTGCAGGTCGGCCGAGTAGTCGATCGTGCGGCCCAGGATGTCCTTGTCGACCAGGCCCTTGTGGCAGAACACGGCGCTCTCGCCGGTGTCGGCCAGGACGATGAACTCGTGGCTGAGGTCGCCGCCGATCGGGCCGGTGTCGGCGCGCATCGGGATCGCCTTCAGCCCCATGCGCGCGAAGGTGCGCAGGTAGGTCACGAACATCTTGTTGTAGGAGTGCGTGGCGCCGGCCTTGTCGAGGTCGAACGAGTAGTTGTCCTTCATCAGGAACTCGCGGCCGCGCATGACGCCGAAGCGCGGCCTCACCTCGTCGCGGAACTTCCACTGGATGTGATAGAGGTTCCTCGGCAGGTCGCGGTAGCTCTTCACGCCGTCGCGGAAGAGCACGGTGATCACCTCCTCGTTGGTCGGGCCGTAGAGCATCTCGCGGTCGTGCCGGTCCTTGATGCGCAGCATCTCGGGGCCGTAGGCGTCGTAACGGCCGCTCTCGCGCCACAGGTCGGCCGACTGGATGGTCGGCATCAGCACTTCCTGTGCGCCCGACGCGTCCTGCTCCTCGCGCACGATGCGCTCGATGTTCTTCAGCACGCGAAAGCCGAGCGGCAGCCAGGCATAGATGCCGGCGCTGGTCTGGCGGACCAAGCCGGCCCGCAGCATGAGGCGATGCGAGACGATCTGCGCCTCTGCCGGATTCTCCTTCATGGTCGGCAGGAAGTATTGGCTCATCCGCATCGGTGCTCGGGTCCTGGCTTTGAGAGAATTCGGAGGGGATTTGGCCGCGGACTGTAGAAAACGCGGCCAGCGATGGCAAACGGCGGGGTCGCGGCTGGATTTGCACAGGCCGATGCCGGCACACTCCCTGCAACAACCGGGGGAAGCCAGAATGCTCGAGCAACTCTTCAAGCTCGGCGAGAACAAGACCAACGTGCGGACCGAGGTCGTGGCCGGGCTCACGACCTTCCTGACGATGGCCTACATCATCTTCGTCAATCCCGACATCCTGAAGGCAGCCGGCATGCCGTTCGGCGCGGTGTTCGCCGCGACCTGCGTGGCGGCCGCCATCGGCTGCTTCCTGATGGCGTTCCTGGCCAACTACCCAATCGCCCTGGCGCCGGGCATGGGGCTGAACGCCTACTTCGCCTTCACCGTCGTCGGCGGCATGAAGTTCAGCTGGCAGGTGGCGCTGGGCTGCGTGTTCCTGTCGGGCGTCCTGTTCTTCATCATCAGCGTGCTGCCGATCCGCGAATGGATCGTCAACGCCATCCCGCGATCGCTCAAGATGGCGATCGCGGCAGGCATCGGCCTGTTCCTGGCCCTGATCGCGCTCAAGAATGCCGGGATCGTCGTCGACCATCCGGCGACCTTGCTGACCCATGGCGATCTCACCAGCTTCCCCGTGGTGATGGCGACGCTCGGCTTCGTGCTGATCGTGGCGCTGGAGTACCGGCGGATCATGGGCGGGGTCATCATCGGCATCCTGGTGGTGACAATTGTGGCCATCGCCGTCGGCAAGCAGAAGTTCGCCGGCATCTTCGACATGCCGCCGTCGATCGCCCCGGTGTTCCTGCAGATGGACCTGGCCGGCGCCTTTCATGTCGGGCTGCTCACCGTCGTCTTCGCCTTCCTGTTCGTCGACCTGTTCGACAACACCGGCACGCTGATCGCGCTCGCCCATCGCGGCGGATTCATGCGGCCGGACGGCACGGTTCCCCGCCTCCACCGCGTCCTGATCGCCGACAGCGGCGCCGCCATGGTCGGCGCGGCGGTCGGCACCTCGACGACGACCAGCTACATCGAGAGCGCCGCGGGCATCAACGCGGGCGGCAGGACCGGCCTTACCGCGGCCGTGGTGGGCGTCCTCTTCCTGCTGGCCCTGTTCGTCGCGCCACTCGCCGGCTCGATCCCGTCCTACGCCACCGCGCCCGCTCTGCTCTATGTCGCCTGCCTGATGGCGCGCGGCCTGACCGAGATCGAATGGGACGACATCACCGAGGCGGCGCCGGCGGTGATCACGGCCCTCGCCATGCCCTTCACTTTCTCGATCGCCGAGGGCATCGCCTTCGGCTTCATTTCGTATGCCGGCATCAAGGTTGCCACCGGGCGGTTCGGCGACATTCACCCGGCGGTCGGCATCCTCGCGGTGCTTTTCGTGATCAAGTACGTGATCATTGGATAATCACACCTGCTCCGCGGAAATATGGTTGTTGGCGGATACGCCGTTGTCACAACAAATGTTCTATCGAAGGGCCGGCACTAGAAAGAAAAGGTCTTGGCAAGCTGTGGCGTTCCGGCTAGAGAGCCTAATGCTTAGGCGCGCAGCCTGAGTTTAGGGAGGAGAGCAGCATAAGCTGCCGTGTGAGACGAGTTTCGGGGAAAGATGAAGCGGCGGGCATGGCCCGCCGTTTCTTTGTCCGGCTCGAGGCTCGAGTCGCCGTCCCTTACATCGACTTCCAATCGCCCGATTGCTCGAAGGCGAACGCCGCCTTGTAGATGGTCGGCTCGTCGAAGTGCTTGCCGACCAGCATCAGCGACACCGGCAGGCCGTCCGACATGCCGCACGGCACGGCCATGGCCGGATGATGCGTGATGTCGAACGGCGCGGTGTTGGAAATCATGTTGAGCGCCCGCTCGACATAGAGCTCGCGCGACGCATCGGCCGGCGGCAGCTCGGTCGCCTTGATCGGCGTCGTCGGCATCATCAGCAGATCGTACTCGGCCAGGGCGGCATCGTACGCCGCCGTCAGGAGCCGCGTCTGGTTCATCGCCTTGCCGTAGTAGCGGCTGCCGTAATAGCGGCGGATGTAGGTCCCGAACAGGGTGAAGAGCTTGGTCGTCTCCGACAACTCGTTGGCGCGGGTGCGCCAGTTGCGATGGAAGTCCATCAGGCTGGTGACGTAGAGGTCGGGCCGGCTGACGCCGTAGCCGTCGCCCCACATCATGGTCTGGGTGAGCCCTTCCGTGCCGATCGGCATCCACAGGGCGGGCGCCACCAGATGCATCGGGATCGAGACCTCGCCGACGCTTGCGCCGAGCGATTCGAGCCTCTTGCCCGCCGCCTTGACCTTGGCGTTCACGTCGGCCTCCGCGTTCGCCTGCGCGAAGCCCTCGGTGACGAGGCCGATCCTCATTCCCTTGATGTCGCCCTCGAGCGCCTTGGTGTAGGGATGGGTCTTGATCGCGATCTGGCGCGAATCGTAGCCGTCCGGACCGGCCAGCACCTCGAGCAGCAGGGCGTTGTCCGACACGTTGGCCGTCATCGGGCCTGTGTGATCGACATAGATCTCGATCGGCATGATGCCAGTGTAGGGCACCAGCCCGTGCGTCGGCTTCATGCCGTAGGTGCCGCAGAACGACGACGGCATGCGGATCGAGCCGCCCTGGTCGCCGCCCAGCGCCATGTCGACCTCGCCCAGCGCCACCAGCACGGCGCTGCCCGAGGACGAGCCGCCGGCCGAGTAGCCCATCCTGTGGGGATTGTGCACCGGACCGGTCGCGTTGGTATGGCTGCCGCCGGACAGGCAGAAATTCTCGCAATGCGCCTTGCCCACGATCGTGCCGCCTGCATCGAGGATGCGCTGCACCACCGTGGCGTCGATATCCGGCACGTAGCCCTCGAGCGTCGCCGCGCCGTTCATCATCGGCACGCCGGCCAGCATGATGTTGTCCTTCAGCACGACCGTCTTGCCCTTGAGCTTGCCGCGCGCCGCGCCGTTGACGGTGGTCTTGACGTACCACGCATTGTGCCTGTTCTCGTCGGGCGGCGGGCGGTAGCCCGGCGTGCGCGGATACTTCACCCGCGGCAGGTTGTCGGGCATGGCGTCGACCACGTTGTAGGCGGCCACGCTCGGCCGCATCAGGTCGATGAAGGACGCGACGTCGCGATCCGTCAGCGACAGACCCACGTCGGCCGCCACCTGGCGCAATTGCTCCTCGGTCGGGACTTGAACAGCCATTTTCTCCTCCTCTTGCTGGTCTCAACTCCTACGGCGCCAGATGGCGCATGAGCCGCGGATCGGCCTTGACCGACTGCGCGGGGCCGTCGAGCGCGATGTGCCCGCGATCCATGACGTAGGCGTGGTGGGCCACCTCGAGCGCCAGCTCGATGTGCTGCTCGACCAGGATCAGCGACATCTCGCGCGACAGCTGCTTCAGCCGATCGGCGATCTCCTCGATCACCCCGACCCACACGCCCTCGGTCGGCTCGTCCAGCATCAGAAGCCTCGGCCGGCCGAGCAGCGCGCGACCGATCGCCAGCATCTTGCGCTCGCCGCCCGACAGCGTGCCGGCCGTCTGGTCGAGGCGTTGCGCCAGCTTGGGAAAGAACGCCAGGACATAGTCGAGGCCGGCCCGGTCGCGCTGGCGGATCGCGCCCAGCTGCAGGTTCTCGCGCACGGTGAGCTTGGCGAAAATGCCGTGCTCCTGTGGCACATAGCCGATGCCGCGCCGGACCCGCCGCTCGGCCGGCTCGCCGTCGACCGCATGGCCGTCGAGGCGGATCGTGCCCGCCATCGGCTTCAGCTCGCCGAACAGGGTCTTGAGCAAGGTCGATTTGCCCGCGCCGTTGCGTCCCAGCACGGCGATCGCGCCCCGCGCCGGCGTGGCGATCGACACGCCGAACAGCACCTGGCTGCGGCCATAGCCGGCGTCGAGGCCTTCGACCTGCAGGAGGGCTGCGTCAGACACGGGTGGTGAACACCTGCTGGACCTTGGGCGAGCGCTGGATCGTCTCGACGTCGCCCTGGTCGAGCACCTTGCCCTGGTCGAGCACCGTCAGGTGATCGCAGATGTCGCGGATGAAATGCAGGTCGTGCTCGACGATGATCAGGGTGCAGTGCGCCTTGATCGGCTCGAGCAGCCGTCCGGTGGCGCGGCGCTCCTCCGGGCTCATGCCGCCGGTCGGCTCGTCGAGCAGCAGCAGCTTCGGGCCGAGCGCCAGCGCCATGGCGATCTCCAGCCATTGCTGCTGGCCGTGGCTCAGCTCGCCGGCCAGGTCGTCAGCGCGGTCGATCAGCCGGAACCTCTCGAGCAGGGCGCCGATCTCGCCGTCGAGCCGGCGCCGCGACGACGACATCAGGAGCTTCGCCAGGCTGTCGCCGGATTGCCGGGCCAGCAGGACATTGTCGTAGACCGACAGTTCCGGCAGCACCGCGGTGATCTGGAACTTCAGGCTGAGGCCGGCGCGCGCCCGCTCGTAAGGCGTGGCCCGCGTGATGTCGCCGCCGTCGAAGACGATGGTGCCCTCGTCGGCGAAATGGTCCCCGGCGATCGCCTTGAGCAGCGTGCTCTTGCCCGAGCCGTTCGGGCCGATCAGCCCGTGGAACGTGCCGGCCCGCACGTCGATGTCGACGCCGTCGAGCGCCCGCAACGTTCGGAAGGTCTTGCGCAGACCGCGGATCTCGAGCAGCGCCATGTTGCCCTATCCGTCGCGCCGGCGCCGGCCGTAGGAGCCGATGCGCTCGCGGTCGGACAGGAACAGGCCGAGGATGCCCTTGGGCTGGAACATCACCACCACCAGCAGGACCAGGCCCAGGATGACCGGCCAGATCGCCTTGATGGCCGCCTGGTCGGCCAGCACATAGGTCAGGATCTCGACCACGGCAGTGCCCAGGATAGGCCCGATCAAGGTGCCGGAGCCGCCGAACAGGCAGTAGATGACGGCGGCGGTCGACAGGCCCGGTCCCATGTTGCCGGGGCCGATGAAGCCCTGGTGGTAGCTGTAGAGCGCGCCGCCGAGGCCCGCCACCATGCCGGCGAGCGAGAAGACCAGCGCCTTGAAGAGCTGCACGCGGTAGCCGAGGAAGGCCAGCCGCTCCTCGTTCTGGCGCATGCCCGCCAGCACCAGCCCGAGCTGCGACTGCTTCAGGAAACGGGCACCGGCGTAGACCAGCAGCAGGATGCCGAGCGCCAGCGAGTAAAAGGCCGTGCCTTCGACGAACTCGTAGTCGCCGATCTTCAGCAGCTTCACGGCGGAGAGGCCGTTGCCGGCGCCGACATACTGCCACCCCGACACGAGGCGTTCCGCGGCGTACGAACCGGTGAGCGTGCCGAGCGCCACGAAGATGCTGGTGGGCGGCTTGCGGCCGAGCAGCAGGAAGGCGGCGAACAGTCCCGCCAGCACGAAGCCGACCAGCATGGCAAGCGGCAGCGTCCCCCACAGCTCGCTGAACCCGAGGTCGCGCCCCACCAGCGCGATCGCGTAGCCGGCCACGCCGAAGAACAGCGCCTGGCCGAAGCTCATGATGCCCGAGAGGCCCCAGCACAGGTCGAAGCTGATGGCGAGCAGCGACAGGATCAGCACGTTGGTGAGAAGGGTGATCAGGTTGGTCTGCTCGCCGAGCACGACGGGTGCCGCGAGGGCGAGCAGCAACGTCGCGCCTTCGACGAACGGCAGCACGCGGCGGAACGCACGCTTGCGTTCCGCCTGCCGCGGTCCATCGGCGCCGGACCTGCCGGCACCGCCCGCTGTGACCCCTGCTCCCGAGCCGGCTTCGCTCAGCATTCCTTCGGGTCGACCATCTTGTCGCTCTCGATGACGTCGTAGCGCGTCTTGCCGGCGTCGACCTTGCACTGCGCGATGTACATGTTCATCTTGCAGTGCATCTTGCCCGGCACCATCTCGGCGCCGCCGCCCGGCCCCTGCTCGATCTTCGCCTTGTCCATCGCCGCCGAGACGGCCTCGCGCGCCAGGTCTCCCTTGGTCGCCTTGACGGCGGCCTCGTAGAACTTGATGCCGCGGTACATGCCGGTCGCGGCCGAGCCGGCCGTGAACAGGTACTTGGTGTCGGGGAAGCGCTTCATGTAGTCGGCCTGCAGCTGCTTGCTGAAGGCATCGTCGATCGACTGGAAGTAGTCGAGGCAGCTGTACAGCCCTTCCATCTCCTGCGCCGGGTGATAATTCAGCAGGTTCTCGTCGTAATAGACGCAGCTCAGCACGCCGCCGTTCTTCTGGAAGCCCGACTCGTAGAGCTGCTTGACGAAGGGCTGCAGGCCCGGCGGGATCACGGTGTTGAACACGCAATCGACCTTGCCGTCGCGGATCTTGCCGATGGTCGCCGAGTACTCCGGCTGGTCGAGCGGATAGTATTCCTCGAACACGACCTCGCCGCCGTTCGCCTCGATGACCTTGCGGGCGTACTTGTTCAGGAGCTGCGGCCAGACATAGTTGGCCGACGGCATGGCGAAGCGCTTCTTGCCCAGCGTCTTGATGATGTAGGGGATCAGCTTGTCGCACTGCTGCGCCGGCGTCGGGCCGGTGCAGTAGAGGTTCTTGGTGCACTCCTGCCCTTCGTAGAGCTGCGGGTAGATGTAGAGCGTGCGGCCGCGATTGACGATCGGGTCCTTGATCGCCTGGCGCATCGCCGAGGTGATGCCGCCCAGCACGACGTTGACCTTGCGGTCCTGGATCAACTTGCGGACGTTGCCGACGGCGATCTTGGGATCGGACGCCGTGTCCTCGAGGAAGAGCTCGATCGGCCGGCCGCCGATGCCGCCCGCCTTGTTGATCTGCTCGACGGTGAACTGCGCGACCTGCCAGTTGGCGTTGCCCGACGGCGCGATGGCGCCGGTGATGTCGGTCGCGATCCCCATCTTGATCGGATCCGCGGCGAAGGCCCCCTTCGGCGCCAGCATCCAGCCGCCGCCTCCGGCGATCCATCCCGCGGCGCCGAGCGCGCCGGCCCCGAGCAGGCCACGGCGGCCGAGCTGCGGCCGGTCTCGATTGATCTTGTCGCTCATGGTCAGAGCCTCCCCTGTGTGATGAAGCCTTGTGGACGGAACTTCACGATCGCCAGCGCGATGATGAACACCAGCGGATCGGCCAGCACCGGAATGACCAGCCACGGCAGGCCGGCGGCCATGCCACCGACCGCCGCCGCGCCCAGCACCGGCCCTTCGAAGGTGCCGACGCCGCCCAGCATGACCGACAGGAAGGCCTGCACCAGGAAGCGGGTGCCGATGTCGGCCGAGAGCTGGTAGAGCGGCACGATCAGCGCTCCTGCAAGCCCGGCCAGCGCCGCGCCGAAGGCGAACGTGAAGGCGTAGAGCTTCGAGGTCGAGATGCCGCAGGCCCGTGCCAGGTTGGGATTCTCGAGCGAGCCGCGGATCTGCAGGCCGACCGAGGTTCGGGCGAGGAAGAGCCAGGTACCGGCGATGATGCAGATCGTCGTCAGCACGATCACCGTCCGCCAGGCCGAGACATCGACGCCGAGCAAGGTGAACACGCCGGGCAGCGGCTCGGAGATCGACTTGTAGTGGCCGCCCAGCAGCCCGCGCACGCTCTCGCGGATCACCAGGCCGACCGCATAGGTCCCGAGCATGGCGATGATGGGCGCGGCATAGAAACGACGAATGACCAAGCGCTCGAGCACCAGCCCTATCACAGCCAGCACGACCGGTGCCGCGAAGATGCCCGCCCACGACGACAGGCCGCTGCTCTCGAAGACATAGACCGTGTAGGCGCCGAGCAGCACGAACTCGCCATGGGCAAAGTTGAAGATGCCCATCATGCTGGCGATGATTCCGAGGCCCAGCACGATCAGCACCATCACCGAGATGAAGGCGAGCAGGTCGAACGCGAGCTTTACTTCTATGCCCATGACCCCCCGAACGAGCGCCGGCAATCGACGGCCGGTCGAGATAGTTAAAACAGAAACATTTCGCGTTTCAATTAATTTCTGTTCGCAACGAAGCGCGTCGGATTCGACCCGCTCCGTCACGTTCTCACCTTACGCCTTCCTGGAGCGGCCGCGGAGAGTCGACCCGGAATCTTGCGTCCGTTGCGTCCGTGCGTCAGCGGCCTTTGAAATCAAGGGCTTGGCACTGACGCACCCGCAAGGCGTTGCGTCGGCGATGGCTTGTCTTGCGTCGGTGCCGGCAGTCACGGTGATGTCCTTCAAATTTCGCGCATATGGTTACGCCGGCTATCATGACGCCGCAGGCGCAGGCAGTGGCGACAGCCGAGGTGGCTCGCTTCTGCGGCCACGAACGTCTGTGCAATCACGTGTGCAATCACGGACGCTACAACGACACCGCGCGAGCGGGTAGAAGGCCCAGCCGGCCTGGCTCGCTCTGCAGCCACTGGCACGTGCAATCAATTGCACTGGCCTTCAGTCGACGGTGACGACGGCCGATCTGCCTGCGTCGTCGGAGCATGGCGAGGGAGCGGCCTTCCTGGACCTAGAAGCGCTCGACCAGTCGGAAATCGAACCCTTCGGCCTCGGCGAGGTAGATCGGCATGTCGGCGACGCGGCGGTGCAACCCGACCTCCCCTCGCCCGCCGCAGTAGGCGGCGCCGTCCGCCGCCGCCGCCAGGGCCTTGACGTCCAACGACCCGGCCCGCCGCGCCAAGGCCTCGAGGAAATACAGGCCCTCGTAGTTCGATTGCGCCGTTGCGCCGGGCACCGGCGCGTGATCGCCGAAGGCGTCCCGGTAGGCGTCCCGGAACGACTCGCTGGCGGCGCAGGGCAAATCGGCGAAGTAGCCGGAGGCGGCGAACAGGTTCTCCGTCTTGTCGGCGCCGATCCCCAGCAGCACCGTCTCGTCGACACAATTGCCGAGGCGAAGCATGCGGGCGGCGAGCCCATGCTCGGCAAATGAGCGGTTGAACAGGATGCCGTCGAGGCCGATCAGCGAGATGAAGACGACGTCGGGCTGGGCCGCCTCGATGCGCGCCAGATAACGTCCGTGATCGTCCTCCCCAAGGGCGACAAAGTCTTCGCCGACCACGCGGCCGCCCGCTTCGGCGATGTACTTCTTGACCGACCGGTGTGAGAGCCAGGGCCAGACATAATCACTGCCGATCAGGTACCAGCGCTCCGCGCGCTTGCGCTCGGCCAGCCAGGCGATGGCCGGCCGGGCCTGGCGCGGCGGCGTCTCGCCGATGGCCAGCACGCCGGGGGTCCGCTCGCCGCCCTCGTAGATCGGCGTGTAGATGTAGGGTATCCGGCCGGCGAAGGTGTCCCGGAGCCCAACGCGGACGGCGCTGGTGTGGGCGCCGATCACGACTTCGGCGTCGCCGAGCTCGACCAGGTCGCGCGCGTCCTGCCTCAGGTCTGGCAGCGGGGCGCCGGAATCGTGCACGGAGAACTCGATCTCGCGGCCGAGGATGCCGCCGCGGGCATTGATCTCGGTGGCGGCAAGGACGGCACTGTTGAGCGACGAGGGGCCCCAGATGCCGGCGGTACCGCTCAGGGCGACGAAGTGGGCGATGCGCAGCTTCGACCGGTCGCGCCGCGCCCGTGCGGGCGCCCGGCCGTGCAGGATCGTGTACGGAATCTCGCGTGGCATGCCCAGGAGGCCCGCCGTCGAGCAATCCATGCTTTTCCTCCTCCCCGGCCCCATCATGGGCCCGTTCGGGCCGTCCCGAAACGACGATACTAGCCCGCTCGCCCGGCCGGACGGCTGGAAAGTTGAAATTTCAATAGTTCACAGTCATACAGACCCGGCGTCTGTGTCGACCAGCCCCTCGCCGCCCGGGATCGCTTCGTGTCCGATTCGTCCTCCGCCGATTCACCGATCACCCTGCATCTCGCCTACCTGCTGGCCCAGGCCAACCGCGAGATAAACCGCCAGCTCGATGCCCGCCTGCGCTCGGAAGGCGTGCCGGTCGAGCAGTGGCGGATCCTGAAGTTGCTGTCGGACGGCAATGGCCGGTCGATGGGCGAGCTCGCCGAGAACGCCCTGCTCAATCATCCGACCCTTACCAAGACGATCGACCGCATGGTGGCCGATTCGCTCGTCTACCGCATTTCCGACCCGGCCGACCGCCGCAAGGTCCTGATCTTCTGCTCCGACCGCGGCAAGGCGCTGGCGCGCAAGCTGGCGCCTCTGGCCCTCGACCAGGAAGCCCACATCGTCAACAGCTACGGCGACAAGGCAACCGCCCAGCTCAAGCGATTGCTGGAGACCCTGATTGAACGTGCCGGTTGAGCCCAACCGCGCCTCCCCGGATGACCATGGTTGTATGGCATGCAGGAGGAATGCATGTTCTGGACCAACAGAGGCTGTCGGCGACGCCCATCCACGCGCCTTCGCGGCCTTCGTGCTGGGCTGGCCATTGCAGGTCTCCAGAGACTTCCTTGGAGTTCCTTTGCTGAATCGACCTGGGAGTTGGGGTATTGATGCGGCGAAGCGGTGAGCACCTCGCTGCCACTCTTCAAGCGGCGGCCGAAGAGATCCCCGGGAGACTTTCGATGCGCTATACGGTCGTTCTGGAGCAAGAGGAGGATGGCGGATACGTCGTCAGCGTGCCGGCGTTGCCGGGGTGCGTCAGCGAGGGCAACACCCGCACGGAGGCGCTGAAAAACATTCGCGAAGCAATCGAGCTCTACGTTGAAGACTGCCGCGACGCGGGCGATCCGATTCCCACTGAGGCGGGCAAGGAGTTCGTAGAAGTCGAGGCGGCGTAGGCGAGGATTGTCGGCATTTCCAAGTGACCAAGCTTCCCACCGACCTGTCCGGCAGGGAAGTATGCACGGCCTTGGAGCGCGCCGGCTTTATCTTTCGGCGACAGACGGGCAGCCATATGATTCTCCGGCGCGACCGACCTCACGCCAGGGTCGTCATTCCCGATCACAAACAGCTTCGATCTGGCATCCTCCGCCGGATCATTGCTGACGCCGGACTCTCGGTCGATCAGTTTGTCGATCTTCTTGGCCACTGACTCGTCCAAAATCGCTGAATCCACGGCAGTGCTGTGTAAACGTGCTCCGTCGGTCCCATACCTCAGGCGACCCGCAAGGGTTGGGGGCGATGCCGGCGGCATGCGACTTGCCTCTACTCCACCAGCCGCCGGAAGCTGAAGACGTCGAGCTGGTGGAGGACGAAGAAGCCCAGCCACAGGGCGGCCGCGACCAATGACGTGATGATCACCTTGCGCACCAGCTCAGGCCGCTCGGGAGCGCCGTGATCCTCGCCCGGGCCGGGTCTCTCCACCTTGCGCACGCCGAGCGGCAGGACGGCGAACAGCACGATCCACCAGACCACGATGTAGACCATGAGCCCGGTCGCCCAGCTCATGGGCGGCGCCTCAGACCTGCTCGAGCTCGATCAGCGTGCCGGTGAAATCCTTGGGATGCAGGAACAGCACCGGCTTGTCGTGGGCGCCGATCCTGGGCTCGCCGTCGCCCAGCACGCGGGCACCCTGGGATTTCAGCTTGTCGCGCGCGGCGTAGATGTCGTCGACCTCGTAGCAGACGTGGTGGATGCCGCCGTCGCCGTTGCGGGCGAGGAAGTTGGCGATCGGGGACTTCTCGCCGAGCGGGTGCAGCAGCTCGATCTTGGTGTTCGGCAGCTCGACAAACACCACGGTCACGCCGTGTGCCGGCTGCGGCTTAGGCTCGCTCACCCTGGCCCCCATCACGTCCCGATACAGGTTGGCCGCCTTGGCGAGGTCGGGCACGGCGATGGCGATGTGGTTCAGGCGTCCGATCATGCGCTTTAGATGCGGACGATATGCACGTCCGTCAACGGCTTCTTGCCGAGGTGCGTGCGGACAACGCGCCGCACGGCCGTGCGGACGGCCTGCTCGAGCCGGGCGTCGTCGGCCCGGTCGGCGGCCTTGAGGCCGGCTAGCATCTCCTCGAGGCCCGCCACCACGGCCTTGCCGAGCGCTCCTTCCTCGTCCTCGAAACCGCGCAACGTCACCTTGGGAGGTGCCATCGGCCGGCCCTTGCCGTCGACCACCACGGTCGCCGCGGCCGCGCCATTCCACAGGAGCTTGCGACGCTCGCGCAAGGAGGCACCGTCGATCGGCACCACCCCGTCGCCGTCCCGCGCCAGCCGCCCGGCCGGCACATGGTCGACGATCTGGGCCGGCCCCGGCGCCAGGCGGACCAGCGTGCCATTCGGCGCCACGATCGTCTCCGGGACCTGGCAGGCACGCGCCAGGCTGGCGTGCTCGACCATGTGGCGAAGCTCGCCATGCACGGGCACCGCGATCTTCGGCCTGATCCACTGGTAGACCTGCACCAGCTCGTCGCGCGCCGGATGGCCGGAGACATGGACGTTCTCGTCGCTGTCGGTGACGATCTCGACGCCGCGCGCCAGCAGCGCATTCTGCATCCGGCCCACCGAGTGCTCGTTGCCGGGGATGACGCGCGAGGAGAAGATCGCCGTGTCGCCGGCCTCGAGGACGAGATCGCGATGATCGCCGTTGGCGAGCTTGGCCATCGACGCCCGCGGCTCGCCCTGGCTGCCGGTGCAGATCAGCACGACCTTGTCGCGCGGCAGGAAGCCCGCCTGGCTCTCCGGGATGCAAGCCGGGAAGTCCAACAGGTAGCCGCATTCCTGGGCCGCCTCGACCATGCGCACCAGCGCCCGTCCCGACAGCACGGGATGTCGGTCGGCTGCCACCGCCGCAAGGGCAATGCTTTCGACCCGCGCCAGGTTGGAGGCGAAGCAGGTCACCGCGATCCGGTTCTTGCCGGCCTTGACGAGCTTCTCGAGATTGGCGCGCACCGTCGATTCCGAGCCCGCCTCGCCCTCGACGAAGACATTGGTGCTGTCGCACACCATGGCGAGCGCGCCCTCCTCGCCGATCCGCCGCAGCACCGCCTCGTCGGTGACGTCGCCCAGCAGCGGCTCGGGATCGATCTTCCAGTCGCCGGTGTGGAACACCGTACCCAACGGGGTGCGGATGGCCAGCGCATTGGGCTCGAGGATCGAGTGGGTCATGGTGATCAGCTCGAGCTCGAAGGGCGGCAGGCTGAATCGGCCGCGCAGCGGGATCTCGGTGACCGGCACTGTTTCCGCAAGGCCGGCCTCGGTGAGCTTGCGCTTCAGCACCGACGCCGCGAACGGCGTCGCATAGACCGGGGCGCGCAGCCGCGGCCACAGATCGGCGACCGCACCGAGGTGATCCTCGTGGGCATGGGTCAGCACGATGCCGACCAGCTGGTCGCGGCGTTCCTCGATGAACGCCGGATCGGGCATCACCACCTCGATGCCGGGCATCGTGCCGTCGGCGAAGCCGATGCCGAGATCGATCATCAACCACTTTCCGGCATGACCGTAGAGGTTGAGGTTCATGCCGATCTCGCCGGCGCCTCCGAGGGCCAGGAACAGCAGCTCGTCGTGCGATGGGACGGTCATGAGCGGTTGCGCCGCCAGATCTCCAGCAGGCCGAGCGACATCAGGTCCGGCTCGATGGCGTCGAACAGGCCGATCTCGTCCTTGAACACCTCGGCCAGCCCTCCGGTCGCAACGACTTTCATCGGTTCGCCATACTCGGCGCGGATGCGCTTGATCAAGCTCTCGATCAGCCCGACATAGCCCCAGAAGATGCCGGACTGCATGGCCGGCACGGTCGATTTGCCGATCACGCTGGCCGGCTTCTCGACCCGGATGCGCGGCAGGCGCGCCGTCATCAGGTAGAACGATTCGATCGTCAGCTCGACGCCGGGCGCCAGGACGCCGCCGACAAAGTTACCCTCCCTGTCGGCCATGTCGAAGGTCGTGGCGCTGCCGAAATCGATGGTGATCAGCGGGCCACCATGCCTCTTGTAGCCGGCGATCACGCCGACCAGCCGGTCGGCGCCGGCATCCTGCGGCCGGTCGATCAGGACCTTGATGCCGAGCTTGCAATCGGGCTCGCCCACCACCAGGAGCCTGGTCCGGAAGTAGGTCTCGCACAGTCGCCGCAGGTGCGGGTTCACCGCCGGCACGACGCTGGCCAGGATTGCCCCCTTGATCGAGCCGGGGTCGAAGCCCTGCAGGTGCATCAGCTGGGTGAGCCAGGCGGCATACTCGTCGGCAGTGCGCTTGGCTTCGGTGCGCAGGCGGAACTGCGACACGAGCCTGTCCTCGTCGAAAACGGCAAACTTCGAGTTGGTGTTGCCGACATCAATGGCAAGCAGCATCCCCTGTCCCTCTCTCAGGCCGCATGGCCCAGCAATTCACCCGACACGATCCGGCGCGGGCCATCGGCGGTCTCCAGCAGCAGGGCGCCTTCGTGATCGAGGCCGGCAAACCGGCCCCGGACCAGTCCCTCGCCCAGCCTGACATCGACCACGGCGCCGAGCGGGCCGGCCTGCGCGAGCCATTGCGAGCGCACCGCCGCGAACCCCGAACGTCGCCACTCGCCGACACGCCGGGCGAGCGCGGCCGCGAGCTTCCCGAGGGCCGTCTCGACGGTGCCGCCCAGGGCCGCACCGGGATAGCGCATGTCCGGCAGCTGCGGCGCAAATCCGACATTGACGCCGATGCCCGCCACGACGTGCAGGATCCTGCCGCCGTCGCCGACGGCGCTCTCCAGCAGGATGCCGGCGACCTTGCCGCCATCGACCAGCACGTCGTTCGGCCATTTCACCCGGACCTCGCGGCCGGCCGGCACCATGTCGGCGACCGCGAGGGCGGCAACGAACCCGATCTCCGCCGCCCGCGACGCCGCGCAATCGGGCCTCAGGATCGTGGAGGTGTAGAGATTGCCGAGCGGCGAGGACCAGCGGCGGCCGCGGCGGCCGCGTCCCCCGGTCTGCTCGCGCGACCACACCACGGTGCCTTCCGGTGCGCCGGAGTCGGCGAGGCGGGCCGCCTCGTCGTTGGTGCTGCCGACGGTGTCGAGCGCAACGAGCGTCCACCCGTCCGGCAGGACGGGCGGAGGATTCACGGGAACAGGCCCTTGGCCGCCGCAGCGGCAACCAGGCTGAGCGGCTGGGGGGCCAGGGAGAACACCGCCACCAGCGCGGCGGCGGCCAGGGCGACCGCGCGATTGACTCCGAAGGCCGGCCGGTCGAGCGCCTCGGCCGGCTCGTCGAAGTACATCACCTTGACGATGCGCAGGTAGTAATAGGACGCCACCACCGATGCCAGCACGCCGAGCACGGCGGCGACGTAGAGCTTGGCCTCGACCGCCGCGATGAAGATGTAGAGCTTGCCCCAGAAGCCGGCGAGCGGCGGGATGCCGGCCAGCGAGAACATAAAGATCAGCAGGGCCAGCGCCATGGCGGGCTGGCTGCGCGCCAGGCCGGAAAGATCGGAGATATCCTCCACCATGACGTCGCGGCGCTTCATCATCAGGATCGTCGCGAACACGCCCAGCGTCATGACCATGTAGATGACCAGATAGAACACGACCGACTGGATGCCCTTCTCGCTGCCGCTCGCCAAGCCCAGCAGGATGTAGCCCACGTTGCCGATCGACGAGTAGGCCATCAGGCGCTTGATGTTCTGCTGGCGCAGCGCGGCGAAGGCGCCGAGCGCCATCGACAGGACCGAGGCGACCACGATGATCTGCTGCCATTGGGCGAACAGAGGCTTGAACGGCCCCATCAGGACCGAGACCATCAGCGACAGGGCGGCGATCTTGGGCGCCACGGCGAACAAGGCGGTGACCGGCGTCGGCGCGCCCTCGTAGACGTCCGGCGTCCACATGTGGAAGGGCACGGCCGAGACCTTGAAGGCGAGGCCCGCGACGACGAACACCAGCCCGATGATGGTGCCGATCTCCGCGCCGCGGCCGTCGAGCAGGGCGCGCGAGATCTGGACGAAGGCCGTGCCACCGCAGAAGCCGTAGATCAGCGAGGCGCCGAACAGCAGCATCCCCGACGCCACTGAGCCCAGGACGAAGTACTTCACGCCGGCCTCGGTCGACCGGACGCTGTCGCGCTGGAAGGCCGCCACGACATACAGCGCCAGCGACTGCAGCTCGAGCCCGACATAGAGCGCCATCAGGTCGTTTGCCGAGATCATCAGCATCATGCCGAGCGTCGCCAGGGCGACCAGCAGCGGGTACTCGAAGCGCCAGGCTCGCACCTGCTCGAAATAGGCGCGCGACATCAGGATGGCGATCGCGGCGCCGACCAGCACCAGCACCTTCATGGTCGCCGTCAGACGGTCGACGATGAACAGCGAGGCGAACGCCGTGCCCTCGCGGTAGGGCAGGAACAGCAGCGCCGCCGTCACCAGCAGGGCTGCCGACGTCGCCAGGGACACGAACGGCGTGGCGACCTCGCCGCGCACGACGCCGTAGATCAGCAGCAGCGTCGTCGCCGCCGCGAGGAACAGCTCGGGGCGCGCCAGTGTCCAGGATTCGAGACCGATGACCATGTCCGTCACTCCCGCCCGCTCACGGCGCCAGCGCCGCGGTGCGGGCGAGCTTGATTGCGTTCTGATAGTCGGCGACCAGCTTGTCGACTGCCGGTGCCATCGGATCGAGGAAGGAGTTGGGGTAGATGCCCATCCACAGGGTCAGCAGGACCAGCGGCAGGAACACCGCGATCTCGCGCCGGTTCATGTCGAGGATGGCCTGCAGCGACGACTTGGAGAACTCGCCGAAGACGATCTTGCGGTAGAGCCAGAGTGCATAGGCCGCGCCCAGGATCAGGCCGGTCGCCGCCAAGGTCGCCACCCAGGTGTTGGCCTTGAACGCCCCGACCAGCACCAGGAACTCGCCGACGAAGCCCGACAGGCCCGGCAGGCCGACGCTCGCCAGGGTGAAGAACATGAAGGTGAAGGCGTAGCGCGGCATGCGATGGACCAGGCCGCCATAGGCCGCGATCTCGCGCGTGTGCATGCGGTCGTAGACCACGCCGACGCAGAGGAACAGCGCGGCCGAGACGATGCCGTGGCTCAGCATCTGGAACAGCGAGCCCTGCACGCCCTGCATGTTGAGGACGAAGGCGCCGATCGTCACGAAGCCCATGTGGGCGACCGACGAATAGGCGATCAGCTTCTTCATGTCCTCCTGCACCAGGGCCACCAGCGAGGTGTAGATGACCGCCACGATCGACAGGCCGAAGACGAGCGGCGCGAAATACTGCGTCGCCTCGGGCAAGAGCGGGATCGACAACCGCAGGAAGCCGTAGCCGCCCATCTTCAGCAGCACGCCGGCCAGGATGACCGATCCCGCCGTCGGCGCCTCGACGTGGGCGTCGGGGAGCCAGGTATGAACCGGCCACATCGGCACCTTGACCGCGAACGAGGCGAAGAAGGCGAGCCACAGCCAGCACTGCCAGATGAAGGGCAGCTCGAGCTTCTCCATCGCCACGAGCAGGTCGGTCGTGCCGATCTGCCAGTAGATGGCGATGATGGCGAGCAGCATCAGGACCGAGCCGAGCAGCGTGTAGAGGAAGAACTTGAAGGCGGCATAGACGCGCCGCGGGCCACCCCACACGCCGATGATCAGGAACATCGGGATCAGCACGCCTTCGAAGAAGATGTAGAACAGCGCCAGGTCGAGGGCGCAGAACATCCCCACCATGAAGGTCTCGAGCACCAGGAAGGCGACCATGTACTCCTTGACGCGGACATGGATGGCTTCCCAGCTCGCCAGGATGCAGATCGGCGTCAGCAGGGTCGACAGCAGGACGAAAAACAGCGAGATGCCGTCGATTCCCATGCGGTAGCCGATCGACAGCGCAGGCACCCAGTCGGCCTTCTCCTCGAACTGGAAGCCCGCCTTGGTGACGTCGAAGCGCGCCCACAGCAGCAGCGAGATCAGGAACGTCGCCAGCGAGGTGACCAGCGCGATGCTTTTGCAGTTGCGCTCGACGGCGTCCTTGGGGCCGTTCACCACGAGGCAGAACAGCGCCCCCGCCAGGGGCAGGAAGGTGACCAGCGACAGGATCGGCCAGCTCGACATCGGGCCTTACCTCGCCGACAGCATGAAGTAGGTCACGAGACCGGCCACGCCGACCAGCATCGCGAACGCATAGTGATAGAGATAGCCGCTCTGGAAGCGGCTGAGCGCGCCGGCCATGTCCTGGGCGCGGGCGGCGATGTTGTCCGGCCCCAGCCCGTTGATCGTGGCCTCGTCGCCCTTCTTCCAGAAGGCGCGGCCGATGCGCAGCGACGGCTTGACGAACATCGCGTCATAGAGCTCGTCGAAGTACCACTTGTTGTAGAACAGGTCGTGCAGGCCCGGGAACCGCTTGACCGTCAGCGCCGGCAGCTCCGTGCGCACGATGTAGAAGTAGTAGCTGAGGGCGATGCCCGACAGGGCGAAGACCAGGGGCGCCAGCTTGACCCACAGGGGCACCTGATGGGCGTGGTGCAGAACCTCCTCGGTCGACTTCACCGCAATCGACGAGGTCCCCCAGAAGTGCTTCCAGTCGTGGCCGACGAACCAGTCGTAGGCGACCAGGCCGGACAGCGCCGCACCGATGCCCAGGACGTAGAGCGGGATCAACATGACCGCCGGCGATTCGTGGGCATGATCCCAGGTGTGATGATCGCCGCGATACTTGCCGTAGAAGGTCATGAACATCAGGCGGGTCGAGTAGAACGCCGTCATGAAGGCGGCGATCGTGCCCAGCCAGAAGGCGATCATGCCGACCACCGAATGCGCGCCGTAGGCCGATTCGAGCATGATGTCCTTGGAGTAGAAGCCGGCGAACCCGATGCCGTTGCCCAGGATGAACGGCACGCCGATCCCCGCCAGCGCCAGCGTTCCTATCCACATGAGATAGAAGGTCTGCGGCGCCTTCTCCCGCACGCCGCCCATCTTGCGCATGTCCTGCTCGTGATGCAGGCAATGGATCACCGAGCCCGACCCGAGGAACAGCAGCGCCTTGAAGAAGGCGTGGGTCATCAGGTGGAACATCGCCGCGGAATAGGCGCCGACGCCGGCGGCGAAGAACATGTAGCCGAGCTGGCTGCAGGTCGAGTAGGCGACCACCCGCTTGATGTCGAACTGGGTCAGGCCGACGGTCGCGGCAAAGAACGCCGTCGCCGCCCCCACGAGGGTGACGACCTGGAGGGCGATCGGGGCGAGCTCGAAGATCGGCGACAGGCGGCAGACCATGAAGACGCCCGCCGTCACCATGGTCGCGGCATGGATCAGGGCCGACACGGGGGTCGGGCCCTCCATGGCGTCGGGCAGCCACGTGTGCAGGCCGAGCTGGGCCGACTTGCCCATGGCGCCGACGAACAGCAGCAGGCAGGCCGTCTCGAGGGCCGGCAGGTTCATGCCGAGGAACTCGATGCGTGCCTGGGCCATCTCGGGACCCTTGGCGAAAATCTCGGCAAAGTTCACCGAGCCGCTCAGCATCCAGATCGCGAAGATGCCCAGGGCGAAGCCGAAATCGCCGACCCGGTTGACGATGAACGCCTTCATCGCGGCATCGTTGGCCGAGGGCTTGTCGTACCAGAAGCCGATCAGCAGATACGAGGCGAGGCCGACGCCCTCCCAGCCGAAGAACAGCTGCACCAGGTTGTCCGACGTCACCAGCATCAGCATGAAGAAGGTGAACAGGCTCAGGTAGGACATGAAGCGCGGGATGCCGGGATCCTCGGCCATGTAGCCAATCGAGTAGACATGGACCATCGACGACACGCCGGTGACGACGATAAGCATGACCGCGGTCAGCGTGTCGACCCGCAGCGACCAGCTGACCGCCAAGGTGCCCGAATCCATCCAGCTGAACAGCTTGACCACGATCAGCTTGGCGCTTTCCGGCCCGAAGCCGATGCGGACGAAGACGAAGACGGAAAGCGCGGCCGCGATCAGCAGGGCCGCGCAGGTCACGAACTGGGCCGGCCGGTCGCCGATGACGCGGCAGAACAGCCCGGCGATGGCCGCGGCCAGCAGCGGCAGCAGGACGATGAGCTTGATGGCGAGATCCATGGCTTGGCGCCCCTAGCCCTTCATCGCGTTGATGTCTTCGACTTCGATCGTTCCGCGGTTGCGGAAGTAGACCACGAGGATGGCCAGCCCGATGGCCGCCTCCGCGGCCGCCACGGTCAGCACCAGCATGGCGAAGACCTGGCCCACGATGTTGCCCTGGTAGACCGAGAAGGCGACCAGGTTGATGTTCACCGCCAGCAGCATCAGCTCGACGCACATCAGGATGACGATGACGTTCTTGCGGTTCAGGAAGATGCCCAGGATGCCCAGAGTGAACAGCACGGCGGCGACGAAGAGGTAGTGGCCGAGCCCGATCGTCATCACACGCCCTCCCGCGTCGGTACCTTGACCACCGCGATGGTCTGGTCCTTGGGGCGATAAAGCTGCTCGGCGACCCGCTGGCGCCGCACGCCCGGCCGGCTGCGCAGCGTGAGCACGATGGCGCCGATCATGGCGACCAGCAGCACCACGCCCGCGGCCTGGAACAGATAGAAGTACTGCGTATAGAGCACGCGGCCGATCGCCCGCGTGTTGTCGATCGCGCCGACCTGGGCCCCCGATTTCGCCAGGCCCTCCATCGCCGGGGAATTGCCGCCCAGCACGCCCAATCCGAGCAGGATCTCGAGAAGGAGCACCAGCCCGATCAGCGAGCCGACCGGCAAGTACTTCAGGAAGCCCTCGCGCAGCTGCGTCACGTTGATGTCCAGCATCATCACGACGAACAGGAACAGCACGGCCACCGCGCCGACATAGACGATGACCAGGATCATGGCGATGAACTCGGCGCCGATCAGGATGAACAGCGCCGCGGCATTGAAGAAGGCCAGGATCAGGAACAGGACCGAGTAGACCGGGTTGCGCGAAACCACGACCATGGTCGCGGACGCCATGACGACGAACGCGAAGACGTAGAAGGCCAGCGCCTGGAGCAGCATGTTCTCAAGCCCCAACTTGCGAAGGTAACCTCATCCTGAGGAGCCATGCGAAGCGTGGCGTCTCGAAGGATGGGCAACACGGCGGATACTGCAACCAGGGCTGTTCCGCGATCTCGCCTGCGGCCCATCCTTCGAGACGGCCGCTGCGCGGCCTCCTTAGGATGAGGGCGTTTGTGATCCGGCCGAGCTTGGCGCCCATGACGAGCATGTTCTCCCCCTCCCCGCCCCGGCTCAGCGATACGCTGCGTCTGACTTGAGATTGGCCGCGATCACCGGCTCCCAGCGGTCGCCGTTCGCGAGCAGCTTGTCCTTGTTGTACATCAGCTCCTCGCGGTTCTCGGTCGAGAACTCGAAGTTCGGGCCTTCGACGATGGCATCGACCGGGCAGGCTTCCTGGCAGAAGCCGCAATAGATGCACTTGGTCATGTCGATGTCGTAGCGGGTGGTCCGCCGGCTGCCGTCGTCGCGCGGCTCGGCCTCGATGGTGATCGCCTGGGCGGGGCAGATCGCCTCGCACAGCTTGCAGGCGATGCAGCGCTCCTCGCCGTTGGGATAGCGGCGCAGCGCATGCTCGCCGCGGAAGCGCGGGCTGAGCGGTCCCTTCTCGTAGGGATAGTTCACCGTCACCTTGGGCTTGAACATGTACTTCAAGGTGAGCATGAAGCCCGTCAGCAGCTCGGAGAGCAGGAACGAGCGCGCGGTGCGGTCGAGAGAGGCCATGATGCGATCTCCCTAGGGTTTCGGGACCCAGCCGCCGAACTGCAGCACGGCGGCGGTGATCACGACCCAGCCCAGCGACACGGGCAGGAACACCTTCCAGCCCAGCCGCATCAGCTGGTCGTAGCGGTAGCGGGGCAGCGTTCCCTTGGTCCAGCTGAACACGAACAGCAGGAACGCGATCTTGAGAGCGAACCAGACGACGCCCGGCACCCACGTGAAAGGCGCGAACGGTATCGGCGACATCCAGCCGCCCAGGAACAGCACCGCGCCCAGCGCCGACAGCAGAATCATGTTGGCGTATTCGCCGAGGAAGAACAGGCCGAAGGTCATCGACGAGTATTCGGTGTGGAAGCCCGCCACCAGTTCGGCTTCCGACATCGGCAGGTCGAACGGCGTGCGGTTGGTCTCGGCCAGCGCCGACACGAAGAAGATGACGAACATCGGCAGCAGCGGCAGCCAGAACCAGTTCCAGAACCATCCCGACTGGGCCAGCACCACCTTCGAAAGATTGAGCGAGCCGACGCAAAGCAGGACCGTGATCAGCACGAAGCCGATCGAGACCTCGTACGACACCATCTGCGCTGCCGAGCGCAGGGCGCCCAGGAAGGCGTACTTGGAGTTCGACGCCCAGCCCGCGATGATGATGCCGTAGACGCCGAGCGAGGAGATGGCGAACAGATAGAGGATGCCGACATTGATATCGGCGATGACCCAGCCGTCGTCGAACGGCACCACCGCCCAGGCGATCAGCGCGGTGATGAAGGTGATCATCGGCGCCAGGATGAACAGCACGGCGTTGGCGCTCGACGGGACGATCGTCTCCTTCAGCACCAGCTTCAGCCCGTCGGCCATGGGCTGCAACAGGCCGAACGGGCCGACCACGTTGGGGCCCCGCCGCAGCTGGATCGAGGCCCAGATCTTGCGGTCGGCGTAGGTCATGTAGGCCACGGCCAGCAAGAGCGGCACGGTGACCAGCAGGCACTGGGCCAGGATCACGATGGCCTGGCCCAGCCAGTTGGTCGTGAAGAAATGGATCAGGTCGGCGCCCATTGTTTGCTCCGCCGCCCTATTCCGCCGCCAGCAGCTGGGCGCGCGAGGCCGTGCACTCGGCCATCGTCCGCGACACCCGGCTGATCGGGCAGGTCATGTAGAAGTTCGCGATCGGCGACACGAACGGCGCCTCGCCGAGGCTGCCCGCCTTGCCGAACGTGCCCCAGCCGCCGGCCGCCTGCTGATCGAGCGCGGCGAAGCTCCGGTTCACGGCGGCCAGCCTGGCCCGCACCTGGTCGAGGGTGTCGTAGGGCAGCGTCTTGCCCAAGCGCTCCGACAGGGCGCGCAGGATCGCCCAATCCTCGCGCGCCTCGCCCGGCGGATAGCCGGCGCGGAAGGCCCACTGCACCCGGCCTTCGGTGTTGACGTAGGTGCCCGGCTTCTCGGTGTAGGCAGCCCCCGGCAGGATCACGTCGGCACGCTGCGCGCCGGCGTCGCCATGATGGCCCTGATAGACGACGAACGCCTTGCCGAGCCGCCTGGTGTCGATCTCGTCGGCCGCCAGGAGATAGACGAAGTCGATCTCTTTCTTCTCGCATCCGTCCAGGATACCGGCCACGTCGCGACCCTCCGGACCGGGCACCAGCCCGAGGTCGAGGCCGCCCACCCGCGCCGCCGCCGTGTGCAGCACGGCAAAGCCGTTCCAGTCGTCCCGCACCGCGCCGAGCTTGTCGGCGAGCTCGCGCGCCAGCGCCAGCACGGCCGCGCCATCGTCGCGCGCCAGCGCGCCCATGCCGACGACGATCAGCGGATGCCTGGCTGCCTGGAGTCTGGCGAGGAAGCCCGACTTGCCGTCGACGAGATCACGCAGGCTCGCCGGCCCGGCGCCCAGCCGCTCGACCGGATAGGTCAGATCGGACATCGGACCGATACTGCCGATGGCACACGGGCCATGCAGGTAGCGCTTCCGGATGCGGGCGTTCAGCACCGGCGACTCGCGCCGGGGATCGGTGCCGACCAGGAGGATGGCGTCGGCCTGGTCGATGCCGCGAACGCCGGGATTGAAGATGTAGCCGCCGCGCACGCCCGCCTCGAGCTTGGCGCCATCCTGGCGGCAATCGATGTTGGGCGAGCCCAGGGCCGCCATCAAATCCTTGAGCGCGACCATCGATTCGGCGTCGCACTGATCGCCGGCAATCGCCGCGATCCGCGACCCGTCGAGACCGTCGAGCCTGGCAGCGATGGCACCGAAAGCGTCGGCCCAGGTCGTCTCCACCAGCTTGTTGCCCCGTCGCATGTAGGGTCGGTCGAGGCGCTGATAGCGCAGCCCGTCGATCGCGTGCCGCGTCTTGTCGGAAATCCACTCCTCGTTGACGTCGTCGTTCAGGCGCGGCAGGACGCGCATGACCTGCGCACCGCGCGTATCGATGCGGATGTTGCTGCCCAATGCATCCAGGACATCGATCGATTCGGTCTTGGTGAGCTCCCAGGAGCGCGCCTCGAAGGCATAGGGCTTGGAAGTCAGCGCGCCGACCGGGCAGAGATCGACCAGGTTGCCGGACAGCTCGGTGCTGAGCGCATGCTCGACATAGGTCGTGACCTCCATGCTCTCGCCGCGGCCTGTCGCGCCCAGCTCCTCGACCCCCGCCACCTCGGTGGCGAAGCGGATGCAGCGCGTGCAGTGGATGCAGCGATTCATCGACGTCTTGACCAGCGGGCCCAGCTCCTTGTCGGGCACGGCGCGCTTGTTCTCGTGAAAGCGGCTGCGGTCGAAGCCGTAGCCCATCGCCTGGTCCTGCAGGTCGCACTCGCCGCCCTGGTCGCAGATCGGGCAGTCGAGCGGATGGTTGATCAGCAGGAACTCCATCACGCCCTTGCGTGCCTTCTGCACCATCGGCGTCGTGGTGAAGATCTCCTGCTTGTCGGCGACCGGCAGGGCGCAGCTCGCCTGCGGCTTGGGCGGTCCGGGCTTCACCTCGACCAGGCACATGCGGCAGTTGCCGGCGATCGACAGGCGCTCGTGGTAGCAGAAGCGCGGCACCTCGAGGCCGGCCAGCTCGCAGGCCTGCAGGATGGTGATGCCGGTCGGCACCTCCATCTCGACGCCGTCGATCTTGATCTTGGGCATTGCCTGCTCCCTGCCCTACTCGGCTGCCAGCTTCTCGGTGCGCGCGCGGATGCGGCGCTCCATCTCGGGCCGGAAATGCCGGATCAGCCCCTGGATCGGCCACGCCGCGGCGTCGCCGAGCGCGCAGATCGTATGACCCTCGACCTGCCGCGTGACGTCCTCCAGCGCATCGATCTCGTCGAGACGCGCGTTGCCCGTCACCATCCGCTCCATGACGCGCCACATCCAGCCGGTGCCTTCGCGGCACGGCGTGCACTGGCCGCAGCTCTCGTGCTTGTAGAACTGGCTGAGCCGGGCGATCGCCTTCACCACGTCGGTCGACTTGTCCATGACGATGACCGCCGCCGTGCCGAGGCCCGACTTCTGGTCGCGCAGCGAATCGAAATCCATCAGGACGGTGTCGCAGATCGACTTGGGCAGCAGCGGCACCGACGCCCCGCCGGGGATCACCGCCAGCAGGTTGTCCCAGCCGCCGCGCACGCCGCCGCAATGCCGGTCGATCAGCTCGCGCAGCGGGATGCCCATCTCCTCCTCGACATTGCACGGCTTGTTCACGTGGCCCGAGATGCAGAACAGCTTGGTGCCGGTGTTGTTGGGCCGGCCGATGCCGGCGAACCACGGCGCGCCGCGCCGCAGGATGGTCGGCGCCACGGCGATCGATTCGACGTTGTTGACGGTCGACGGGCAGCCATAGAGGCCGGAGCCGGCCGGGAACGGCGGCTTCAGCCGCGGCATGCCCTTCTTGCCCTCGAGGCTCTCCAGCAGCGCCGTCTCCTCGCCGCAGATGTAGGCGCCGGCGCCGCGATGGACGTAGAGGTCGAAATCCCAGCCCGATCCGCAGGCGTTCTTGCCGAGCAGGCCCGCGTCGTAGGCCTCGCGGATGGCCGCCATCAGGTTCTGCGCTTCGTTGTAGAACTCGCCGCGCACGTAGATGTAGCCCGCATGGGCGCGCATCGCGAAGCCGGCGATCAGGCAGCCTTCGACGAGAAGGTGCGGATCGTGCCGCATGATGTCGCGGTCCTTGCAGGTCCCGGGCTCCGACTCGTCGGCATTGACGATGAGATAGTGCGGCCGGTCCTTCACCTCCTTGGGCATGAAGGACCATTTCAGGCCGGTCGGGAAGCCGGCGCCGCCGCGGCCGCGCAGGCCGGACTTCTTCATCTCCTCGATGATGGCGTCGTGGCCGCGCTCGATCAGCGCCTTGGTGCCGTCCCAGGCGCCGCGCTTGCGCGCGCCCTCGAGCCGCCAGTCGTGATAGCCGTAGAGGTTGGTGAAGATGCGGTCCTTGTCGGCAAGCATCGCTACTCGCTCCTGAGAGTCGTCGGGCCGCCCTCGGGCGCCGAGGTCTGCCGATCGACCTGAGGTCCCGGCTTCGGCGTCTCGCCGCGCCGGAACGCGTCGAGCACCTTCTTCAGCGAAGCCTCGTCGAGGTCCTCGTAGAAGTCGTCGTTGATCTGCACGACCGGCGCGTTGACGCAGCCGCCCAGGCACTCGACCTCCTGGACGCTGAAGGTCTCGCCGTCCGCGGCGTGCTCGCAGGCCTTCATGATCGCGTCGGAGCCGCGCAACCAGCACGGCGTGGTCGTGCAGACCTGCAGCAGGTACTTCCCGCGCGGGCGCAGCTGGAACATCGTGTAGAAGGTCGCGATCTCGTAGACGCGGATCGGCGCCATGTCGAGAAGCCTCGCGACCTCGTTCATCGCCACGCGCGGCAGCCACCCCTGCTGGCGCTGCGCGAGGTCGAGCACGCCGATCACCGCGCTGGCCTGCCGGCCCGGCGGGTAGTTGGCCATCAGGGCCTGAGCCTTGGCGAGATTCTCCGGCGTGAAGGCGAAGTGCGCGACCTGCGGCACGTCCTTGGGATCGGCGGTGACCATCGACATCCGGGCGTCTCCTACCGATCGATCTCGCCGAACACGATGTCGAGCGAGCCGATGTTGGCCGACATGTCGGCCAGCTGATGTCCCTTGGTCATCATGTCGAGAGCCTGCAGATGCGGGAAGCCGGGCGCGCGGATCTTGCAGCGATACGGCTTGTTGGTGCCGTCGGACACGAGATAGACGCCGAACTCGCCCTTGGGCGCTTCGACGGCGGTGTAGGTCTCGCCGGCCGGCACCTTGTAGCCTTCGGTGTAGAGCTTGAAGTGATGGATCAGGGCCTCCATCGAGCCCTTCATCTCGCCGCGCCGCGGCGGCGAGATCTTGCGATCGTCGATGCGGACGGGACCGCCAACGGTGCGCAAGGCCGCCACGCACTGCTCCATGATGCGCACGCTCTGGTACATCTCCTCGATGCGCACCAGATAGCGGGCGAAGCAGTCGCCGGTCTTGCCGATCGGGATGTCGAAATCCATGCGGTCGTAGACGTCGTAGGGCTGCGACTTTCGCAGGTCCCAGGGGATGCCCGAGGCGCGGATCAGCGGGCCCGAGAAGCCCCAGTCGAGCGCCTGCTGCTGATCGACGACGCCGATATCCACGGTCCGCATGCGGAAGATGCGGTTCTCGTTCAGCAGCTTCTCGATGTCCTTGAGGAACGGGTAGAACTGCTTGATCCAGGCATCCATCGAATCGAGCATGCCGTCGGGCATGTCCTGGTGGACGCCGCCGGGACGGAAGTAGGCCGCGTGCATGCGCGAGCCGCTGACGCCCTCGTAGTACTCCATCAGGAGCTCGCGCTGCTCGAAGCCCCACAGCGGCGGGGTCAGCGCGCCGACGTCCATCGCGAAGGTGGTGACGTTCAGCAGATGGTTGAGGATGCGCGTGATCTCGGCGAACAGCACGCGGATGTACTGGCCGCGCTCCGGCGCGGTGATGCCGAGCAGCTTCTCGACGGCGAGCGCGTAGGCATGCTCCTGGCTCATCGGCGAGACGTAATCCAGGCGGTCGAAGTAAGGCACCGCCTGCAGGTAGCTCTTGTACTCGATCAGCTTCTCGGTGCCGCGATGGAGCAGGCCGATATGCGGATCGCAGCGCTCGACGATCTCGCCGTCCATCTCCACGACGAGGCGCAGCACGCCGTGGGCCGCCGGATGCTGCGGCCCGAAATTCATCGTCAGAGTCTTGATCTCGACGTCGGACATGTCAGCTGGCCTTGCCCTTCTCCTCGGCCTTCTCGTCGCCCGGCAGGGGGCGATGGTCGCCTTCCCAGGGGCTCAGGAAGTCGAAGCGGCGGAACTCCTGGGTGAGCTTGACGGGCTCGTACACGACGCGCTTCTGCACGTCGTCCCAGCGCACCTCGACGAAGCCGGTCAGCGGGAAATCCTTGCGCATCGGATGGCCCTCGAACCCGTAGTCGGTGAGGATGCGCCGCAGATCCGGGTGCTCCGAGAACCACACGCCGTAGAGGTCGTAGGTCTCGCGCTCGAACCAGCCTGCCGAGCTGTACACGGGCGCCGCCGACGGCACCGGCGTCGCCTCGTCGGTCGCGACCTTGACGCGGATGCGCAGGTTGTTCTTGAGGCTGAGCAGGTTGTAGACGACGTCGAAGCGCTTCTCGCGTTCCGGCCAGTCGACGCCGCAAACGTCGACGAGCTGCTTGAACAGGCACCTCGGGTCGTCGCGCAGGAAGGTGAGCAGACCGATCAGCCTGTCCGGGGTCGTCTCGAGCATCAGCTCGTCGAGACGGATGCTCGTGGCGACGACGGCGCCAGCCGTGGCCTGGCCGATGTGCGTGCCGAGCTCCTGAAGCGATACCGCCATCAGCGCACCAGCGTTCCGGTCCGGCGAACCTTCTTCTGGAGCTGCAGCACGCCATAGAGCAAGGCCTCTGCCGTCGGCGGACAACCCGGCACGTAGACATCGACCGGCACGATGCGATCGCAGCCGCGCACCACCGAGTAGCTGTAGTGATAGTAGCCGCCGCCGTTGGCGCACGAGCCCATCGAGATGACGTAGCGCGGCTCGGCCATCTGGTCGTAGACCTTGCGCAGCGCCGGCGCCATCTTGTTGGTGAGGGTGCCGGCAACGATCATGACGTCGGCCGCGCGCGGGCTCGGCATCGGGGCGAAGCCGAAGCGATCGAGATCGTAGCGGCTCATCCAGCAATGGATCATCTCGACGCCGCAACAGGCCAGCCCGAAGGTCAGCCCCCACATCGAGCCGGTGCGCGCCCAGGTGATCAGCTTGTCGAGCTGGGCCACGACGAAGCCCTTGTCGGCCAGCTCGTCGTTCAGCGCCCGTGACAGCGCCGCCTCGGCGGCGGAACCGGGCTTGGCTTGGGTCGTCACTCCCATTCAAGGGCCCCCTTGCGCCATTCGTAGATGAAGCCGATCGTCAGGACGGCCAGGAAGAGCATCATCGACCAGAACCCGAACAGGCCGATGTCTCCCAGCGCAACGGCCCACGGGAACAGAAAGGCCACCTCGAGATCGAAAATGATGAACAGGATGGCGACGAGGTAGAAGCGGACATCGAACTGGCCGCGAGCGTCGTCGAAGGGCGCGAACCCGCACTCGAACGGAGACAGCTTCTCGGAATCCGGATTTTGGCGGGCCACCAGATAGGAGCCGCCAATCATGGCGCTGGTCAAGCCGACCGCCAGGCCGAGGAAGATCAGGATCGGCAGGTATTCCCTGAGAAGATCTTCCATCGTCACCCCTTTTTAGCGCCCGATTTTTTGTTTGGGCGGCCAGCGTTGGGGCTGGCGCGAGCGACGGGACTCGAACCCGCGACCTCCGGCGTGACAGGCCGGCGTTCTAACCAACTGAACTACGCCCGCAGTAGCCCCCAACGGCGCGCGAGAGATATAGGACCCCCCGGAGCGAGTCAAGCATACCGCACTCGCGAAGGCGTTCGTAAGTGCCGGAACTACAACGGTTTCCACGCTGCAGACGAGAGCTTGAAAAAAACCTCGCGGAGGAAGGTTGCGGGTGCGTCGCGCACGCTCGCTTTTCTCGCCTGTCGCCGGCGACTTCACCTGTGCTACCACCGGCCCCGGGCGATTAGCTCAGCGGTAGAGCATTCCCTTTACACGGGACAGGTCGGCGGTTCGATCCCGTCATCGCCCACCAGCCTACGCTCGCGAAGCGTGCGTAGGCTGCCGCGCCGTAGCCCGCAGGGCGAAGGTGGGCTGTGCGGGCCGCGAGCTACGGCTCGGCAAGCCAGGGACGTGCCAATGAACTACGTCTATATCCTTAGGAGCCTTCAGGAACCCGAACGTCACTATGTCGGCGTGACGGCTGACTTGAGAGCAGCCTACGCTCGCGAAGCGTGCGTAGGCTGCCGCGCCGTAGCCCGCAGGGCGAAGGCGGGATGTGCAGCCCGCGAGCTACGGCTCGGCAAGCCAGGGACGTGCCAATGAACTACGTCTATATCCTTAGGAGCCTTCAGGAACCCGAACGTCACTATGTCGGCGTGACGGCTGACTTGAGAGCGCGGCTAAAGAAGCACAACGCCGGCGAGGTCTCCCATACGTCGAAACATGTGCCCTGGGACCTGAAGACCTACATCGCATTTTCCGACCAAAGCCAAGCGTTCGCTTTCGAAAAGTACCTCAAATCTGCTTCGGGTAGGGCTTTCGCGAAGAAGCGCTTGTGACACACGGGCCTCAGCAGCCTGCGCTCGCGAAGCGTGCGCCGGCTGCCGCCTCGCTAGTTGATCGCGTCCTTCAGCTGCTTGCTCGCCTTGAAGCGCGGCACGCTGGCCGCGGCGATCTTGATCTTCTCGCCAGTTCTGGGGTTTCGCCCTTCTGCCGCCTTGCGCTTGGAGACCTGGAACGTCCCGAACCCCACCAAAAGCACTTTCTCTTTCTTTTTCAAGGACTTGGTGATGACCGTCAGCATCGCGTCGACGGCGCCGGCGGCATCCGTCTTGGTAAGGTTGGTCGAGGCGGCGACGGCGGCGATCAAATCGTGCTTGTTCACGGGTCAACCCCAGCAAGGTCCGGCAAGTGGAAATCTAAAGGCGCCAGGAAAACGGCGTCAACCGACAATACCACATTTTGTATTCTTGCCGAGCACGAAGCCACATAGATAGGGCCAAACAGGGCGAAGCCCCGGAGGTTTCCCTCCGGGGCTTCGCCTCGACAGATTTCCCGGGCGGGCTAGTGTGCCCGGACCTCGGCGCCCTCCGCCGGCTTGGCTGCGGGAACGGCTTCGAGGTCGTTCGGCCATTCAATGGCGACCAGCGGCTTGACCAGGGCCCGCGCCAGCACCTCGTCCACCGTCGACACCGGCACGATCTCGAGACCCTTCTTCACATTGTCGGGAATCTCCGGCAGGTCGCGCTCGTTCTCCTTCGGGATCAGCACCGTCTTGAGGCCGCCGCGCAGCGCCGCGAGCAGCTTCTCCTTGAGGCCGCCGATCGGCAGGACGCGGCCGCGCAGGCTGATCTCGCCGGTCATGGCGACTTCCTTGCGCACCGCGACGCCGGTCAGCGCCGACACGATCGAGGTGATCATGCCCACGCCGGCCGACGGGCCGTCCTTGGGCGTGGCGCCCTCGGGCACATGGATGTGAATGTCGCGCTTCTCGAACAGCACCGGCTTGATGCCGAACGAATGGGCACGCGAGCGGACGTAGGCATTGGCCGCCTGCACCGACTCCTGCATCACGTCGCCGAGCTTGCCGGTCACCGTCATGCGGCCGCGGCCCGGCACCAGCACCGCCTCGATCTGCAGCAGCTCGCCGCCGACCTCGGTCCACGCCAGGCCGGTCGTGATGCCGACGAGGTCCTCGAGCTCGGCCTCGCCGAAGCGGAAGCGACGGACGCCGGCATACTTGTCGAGGTTCTTGCGCGTGACCTTCACCTTGGTCGTCCCCTTCATGAGGATTTCCTTGGTGGCCTTGCGGGCGAGATTGGCGAGCTCGCGCTCCAGGTTGCGGACGCCGGCCTCGCGCGTGTAGTAGCGCACGAGGTCACGCACGGCATCGTCGTGGATGTCGAGCTCGCCGTCCTTGAGGCCGTTGGCCTCGATCTGCTTGACGATCAGGTGCTTGCGCGCGATCGCCAGCTTCTCGTCCTCGGTGTAGCCCGCGAGGCGGATGATCTCCATGCGGTCCATCAGCGGCTGCGCCATGCGCAGCGAGTTGGCCGTGGTGATGAACATAACGTTCGACAGGTCGTAGTCGACCTCGAGGTAGTGGTCGTTGAAGGTCGAGTTCTGCTCCGGGTCGAGGACCTCGAGCAGCGCCGACGACGGATCGCCGCGGAAGTCGGCGCCGAGCTTGTCGATCTCGTCGAGCAGGAAAAGCGGGTTCGACGACTTCACCTTCTTCATGCTCTGGATGACCTTGCCCGGCAGCGAGCCGATGTAGGTCCGGCGATGGCCGCGGATCTCGGCCTCATCGCGCACGCCGCCCAGCGACATGCGCACGAAGTTGCGCCCGGTCGCCTTGGCGATCGACTTGCCGAGCGAGGTCTTGCCGACGCCCGGAGGGCCGACCAGGCAGAGGATCGGTCCCTTCATCTTGTCGACGCGCTGCTGCACGGCGAGATACTCGAGGATGCGCTCCTTGACCTTCTCGAGGCCGTGGTGGTCGGCGTTGAGGATGTCCTCGGCGTACTTGAGATCCTTGATGATCCTGGTCGGCTTGCGCCACGGGATCGACAGCAGCCACTCGAGGTAGTTGCGCACCACCGTCGCCTCGGCCGACATCGGGCTCATGGTCCGCAGCTTCTTCAGCTCGGCATTGGCCTTCTCGCGCGCCTCCTTGCTGAGGCGCGTCTTCTTGATGCGCTTCTCCATCTCGGAGATCTCGTCGCGACCGTCCTCGGTCTCGCCGAGCTCCTTCTGGATCGCCTTCATCTGCTCGTTGAGATAGTACTCGCGCTGCGTCTTCTCCATCTGCCGCTTGACGCGATTGCGAATCTTCTTCTCGACCTGCAGGACGCCGATCTCGCCTTCCATCAGCCCGAGGATGCGCTCGAGCCGCTTGGACACCGAGTCGAGCTCGAGGAGCTGCTGCTTCTCGGCGACCTTCAACGCCAGATGGGCGGAGATCGTGTCGGCGAGCTTGGCCGGCTCCTCGATCTTGTTGATCGAGACGACGACCTCGGGCGGCACCTTCTTGTTCAGCTTGACGTAGTTCTCGAACTCCGAGACGACGGTCCGCGCTGCCGCCTGGAGCTCGGCCGGCTCGCCGGCCACCTCCTCCATGTCGACGGCATTGGCCTCGAAGAACTCGGCCTTGCCGGTGTAGCCGACGATCTTGACGCGCCGGCCGCCTTCCACCAGCACCTTCACGGTGTCGTCGGGCAGCTTGAGAAGCTGCAGCACGGTGCCGAGCGTGCCGATCTCGTAGATGTCGTTGGGGCCGGGATCGTCCTGGCTGGCGTTCTTCTGGGCGATCAGAAGGATCTGCTTGTCGTCCTTCATGACCTCTTCCAGGGCCTTCACGCTCTTCTCGCGACCGACGAAGAGCGGAACGATCATGCCGGGGAAGACGACGATGTCACGCAGCGGCAGGACGGGATAGGTAGTGCCAAGAGTGGGGGCGTTCATGATGCCTCGCAACTTACGCTGTTAGAGCTACCCGAGCCCCGATCCGCGATTCCCTTCTTGGGCAATTCACGGCCCGCAGGCGCGCGCACTCTTCCCAGACATTGGCCCGAACAGGGGGTTGTTCAAGACCTCTTCATCGCGCCGCCGAGGGCGGCGGCAACCGGTATTCAAGACTCGTGCCGGCAACACTCATGCCGGCGCGGCCGCGATTCCTTCCTTGCGCTCACCATGCACATAGAGCGGCTGCGCTCGCCCTTCGATGACCTCTCGATTGATCACCACCTCCTCGACCCCGTCGAGCGACGGCAGGTCGTACATCGTGTCGAGCAAGACGGTTTCCATGATCGAGCGCAGGCCGCGCGCACCCGTCTTGCGCAGGATGGCCTTCTGGGCGACCGCCCGCAGCGCGTCCTCGGAGAACTTGAGCTTCACGCTCTCCATGTCGAACAGACGCTGGTACTGCTTCAGCAGCGCGTTCTTCGGCCGCGTCAGAATCTCGATCAGGGCGCCCTCGTCCAGGTCCTCCAGCGTGGCGACCACGGGGAGCCGGCCGACGAATTCCGGGATCAGGCCGTACTTCAGGAGATCCTCGGGCTCGAGGTCGCGCAGCACCTCGCCGGTTCGCCGGTCATCGGGGCCCCTCACCTCCGCGCCGAAGCCGATCGACGTGCCCTGGCGGCGCATGGCGATGATCTTGTCGAGGCCGGAGAAGGCGCCGCCGCAGATGAACAGGATGTTGGTCGTGTCGACCTGCAGGAACTCCTGCTGCGGATGCTTGCGCCCGCCCTGCGGCGGCACGGAGGCGATGGTTCCCTCCATGATCTTGAGCAGGGCCTGCTGAACGCCCTCGCCCGACACGTCGCGCGTGATCGACGGGTTGTCGGACTTGCGGCTGATCTTGTCGACCTCGTCGATGTAGACGATGCCGCGCTGCGCGCGCTCGACATTGTAGTCCGCCGACTGCAGCAGCTTCAGGATGATGTTCTCGACGTCCTCGCCGACATAGCCGGCCTCGGTCAGCGTCGTGGCGTCGGCCATGGTGAACGGCACGTCGAGCATGCGCGCCAGCGTCTGCGCCAGCAACGTCTTGCCGCAGCCGGTCGGGCCGATCAGCATGATGTTCGACTTGGCGATCTCGACGTCGTTCGCCTTGCCGCCGTGGCTCAGGCGCTTGTAGTGGTTGTGCACCGCGACGGCGAGGATCCGCTTGGCCTGATCCTGGCCAATCACGTAGTCGTCGAGGATCTGGCGGATCTCCTTCGGCGACGGCACGCCGTCCTTGGACTTCACCAGGGTGGTCTTGTTCTCTTCCCGGATGATGTCCATGCAGAGCTCGACGCATTCATCGCAGATGAACACGGTCGGTCCGGCGATGAGCTTGCGAACCTCGTGCTGGCTCTTGCCGCAGAAGCTGCAATAGAGGGTATTGCGGGAATCGCCCCCGGACTTGGCGGCTGGCATGACGGTAACGCACCTCCGCTTGCGCGGCCCGCTCCGGCGGACCCGCACGCTGTTCTATGTTAAACTCGCCCCCCGGATCGCTACAACATCAAAATATGGTGTGTAGGCCGGCGAAAACGAAACAATTGGTCGTGATTACTCAGGAAGCCGCCGCCGAGATGGTCGGTGTTGGCCGCTTCTCGAGCACGTCGTCGATCAAGCCGAACTCCTTGGCCTCGGCCGGCGAGAAGAACTTGTCGCGCTCCATCGCCCGCTCGATCTCCTCGATCGTGCGGCCGGTATGGCTGACATACATCTGGTTCAGCCGCGCCCGGGTCAGCAGGATCTCGCGGGCGTGAATCTCGATGTCGGTGGCCTGCCCCTGGGCGCCGCCCGACGGCTGGTGGATCATGATCCGCGCGTTGGGCAGGGAGAAACGCTTGCCCTTGGCACCCGCCATGAGCAGCAGCGAGCCGGCCGAGGCCGCCTGGCCGAACACCAGGGTCGAGATCAGTGGGCGGATGTACTGCATGGTGTCGTAGATCGCGAGCCCCGAGGTCACCACGCCGCCCGGCGAGTTGATGTAGAAGGCGATGTCCTTGGTCGGGTTCTCGGCTTCGAGATAGAGCAGCTGGGCGCAGACCAGCCCGGCCACGTTGTCCTCGATCGGCCCGTTCAGGAAGATGATCCGCTCCTTGAGCAGGCGCGACCAGATGTCGTAGCCGCGCTCGCCGCGGGCCGACTGCTCGACCACCATCGGCACATAGTAATTGTTGTAGACTTCCAGCGGATCGCGTTCGCGACTCATCGCGGGCCCCCTTGGTGACTGTAAAACAAAAGTGGCAGCGCCGACGGCCCGGTTCAAGACCGGCGCCGGCGCATCAATTCGCCGCTGCCCCTTCGGCAGTCTTGTCGTCCGCCGCCTTGTCTTCCTCGGCCTCGCGGGCGGCCTTCACCAGTTCCTCGGGCGTAACCGACTTCTCGTCCACCTTGGCCAGCTCGAGGATGAAATCGACGGTCTTCTCCTCGAAGATCGGGGCGCGGAGCTGCTCCTTGATCTCGGTATTCTTGGTGTAGAACTCCATCACCTGGCGCTCCTGCCCGGGATAGCGCATTGCCTCGCGCATGACGGCCTGGTTCAGCTCCTCCGGGGTGACGTCGATGCCGTTCGACCGCCCGACATCGGCCAGCAGCAGGCCCAGCCGGACCCGGCGCTCGGCGATGTCGCGGTACTCCTTGCGCATGGTCTCCTCGTCGCCCTCGAGCTTCTGGCCGTTCTTCTTGGCCTCCTCGATGCGCTGCCAGATGGCGTTGAACTCGCCCTCGACCAGCCCTTCGGGAACCGCGAACTTGTGGGTCTCGGCGAGCTTGTCGAGCAGCTGGCGCTTGATCATCGTCCGCGAGATGCGGGCGTAGTCCTGGCCGATGCGCTCGGCGACGGCCTTGCGCATGGCGTCGAGGCTGTCGAAGTTGTTCGCCTTGGCCAGCTCGTCGTCGACCGGCCGGTCGACCAGCTCGCGGACCTCCTTGATCGTGCACTTGAACACGGCGTCCTTGCCGGCGAGCTCGGCATTGCCGTAGTCGGCCGGGAAGGTGACCTTCACCTCGACGTCCTTGCCGACCTCGGCGCCGACCAGCTGATCCTCGAAGCCGGGGATGAAGGAGCCGGAGCCGATCTCGAGGGTGTAGTCCTGCGCCGCGCCGCCCGGGAACTCCACGCCATCGACCGAGCCCACGAAGTCGATCTTGAGGGCATCGCCCTTCTGCGCCGGCCGCGGCGGGTCGACCGGCTTCTGCTCGCGATTGGCTTTGGCGATCCGGCCGACCGCCTCCTCGACGTCGCTGTCCGGCACGACGGCCTTCAAGCGCTCGAGCGCGACCTCGGAAAAGTCGAGCTTGCCGATCTCGGGCAGGACCTCGAGCGCGACCTCGAACTCGACGTCCTTGCCCTCCTCGAGCTGCTTGAGGTCGATGCGCGGCTGCAGCGCCGGCTTCAACCCGCGATCCTCGATGGCCTTGGCGGTGCTCGTGTTGACCGCCTGCTCGAGAGCCTCGCCGAACAGCGCCTGGCCATACTGCTTCTTCAGGAGCCCGACAGGGACCTTGCCCTGCCGGAAGCCCGGCATCTGGGCGGTCTTCGCCATGTCGGCCAGCCGGGAATCGACCTGCGCCGCGAGGTCGCCGGCGGGAACCACGATCTTGAATTGCCGCTTCAAGCCTTCGGCCGGGAGTTCGGTCACTTGCATCGTCACACTTCCATTTCCGTAGTGGTGCGGGCGGAGGGACTTGAACCCCCACGCCTTGCGGCACGAGAACCTAAATCTCGCGTGTCTACCAATTTCACCACGCCCGCCCGTCGAAAGGCCCCGTTGTCGGCCTCTCTCCGGGCCAGCGCCGGCGGGCCGCGCCGCGAGGCGCGCCTCTTAGCTTGTGCCCGGCGAGCGGTCAATTGATCGCCAGCGCCGCGTGCAAAGCCTCCGGCAAGCGCGCAATCAGGTCCTCCGCGATCATGCCGTGGCGGCCGAACCGGAAGGCGCTCTCGCCATGCAGCCATGCCGCCGCCGCCGCTGCCGCGAGCGGCGACAGCCCCTGCGCCATCAACCCGCCGGCGATGCCGGCCAGCACGTCGCCGGAGCCCGCCGTCGCGAGGCTGGCAGGGGCGTGGACGTTGATCACGGCCCGTCCATCGGGAGCCGCGATCACCGTGCTCGGTCCCTTCAGCAGCACCGTCGCGCCGCTGCGCGCCGCCGCCTGGCGCGCCCGCTCGACCTTGTCCGGCTCGTCGGCCAGATCGGCGAACAGCCGGCGAAACTCGCCCTCGTGCGGCGTCATAAGGGTCGGCCCGGCGATGGCCGCGAACAGTTGCCCGGGCGCGTCGGCAAAGGCCGTGATGGCGTCGGCGTCGAGCACGACCGCGCGCCGTGCGGCAAGAGCCGCGAGGCAGGCGCCCCGCGTCCGCTCGTCGATCCCCGAACCCGGCCCGACGAGCACGGCATTGCGCCGCGGATCGGCCAACAGCTTGCCGAAGGCCGGCGCGTCCTCGCTCTCGACGATCAGGTTGCCCGGCTCGGCCGCCTGATAGACCGGCATCGCCGCGCGCGGCGCCGCAACGGTGACGAGGCCGGCGCCGGCGCGCCGGGCGGCCAGCGCGCCGAGGCGCGCAGCGCCGGTCGCCGTTGCGCCGCCCAGGATGGTGAGGTGGCCGCGCGCGAACTTGTGGTCCGCCAGCCCGTCGCGCTCGAGCAGAGCGCGCCACAGGGCCGGCCCGTTCAACCACAGGCGAGGCGCGATGGCGTCCAGCACGGCAGCCGGAATGCCGATATCCACAATGTGCAGCACGCCACATCGCCGGAGCCCCTCGACGGCGTAATGACCGGGCTTGGCGCGGAAGAATGTCACCGTCCGTTCGGCCGACAGCGCCCGCTCCAGCACCTGCCCGGTGTCGCCGTGCAGGCCGCTCGGCACGTCGACGGCGATCACGGCGAGGCGATCGGCATTGATGCGGTCGACGACTACGGCCGCGCTTCCCTCGATGGCGCGCGACAGGCCCGCCCCGAACAGGGCGTCGACCACCAGAGGGCGCCCGTCGAGCAGGCTCGGCGACAGCGTTTCCGCCGGCCCGGTCCAGCCCTGCGCCGCCCACGCCGCGTCGCCCTTCAAGGCCTCGCGCGCCCCGAGCAACCCCAGCCGGACCGGCCAGCCCGCTTCCTGCAGGTGACGCGCCGCGACGAACCCGTCGCCGCCGTTGTTGCCGGGGCCGCACAGCACGACGACCGGACGCCGGCGATGGTGCGCCGCCACGGCCGCCGCGACGGCCCGTCCGGCGGTCTCCATGAGCCGGCTGCCGGCAATGCCGCCGGCGATGGCGGCGGCGTCGGCCCTCGCCATCTCGGCGCACCGCAGCAGGGCGAGGTCGCTGCTGGCCTGGAGGTCGCGCACTGCAGGTTCAGGAAGGACGACGCGGGAGCGAATGGGGCGGCCGACCGGACTTGAACCGGCGACATCCAGAATCACAATCTGGCGCTCTAACCACCTGAGCTACGGCCGCCATCACTGGTCGCTCCCGACGACGGGCGCCTTCCTACGCTTGGCCGGCGGGAGCGTCAAGAAAGCGGCGGCGTCGCCGGCAGCAGGCGGTCGATGGCCTTGATCCAGACCTCGCAGGCCTCGGCGAACGACAGGCCATAGTCCTCGCGCATGCGCGCCCAGCTTTCGAAATCGATCAGCGAGTCGATGACGATCAGCAGTTGCCTCTGCCGGTCCTCGGGTAGCGTCGACAGTTCCGGCCGATACATCATCTCGACGCGCTTGATGATCGCCTGGCGGGCGAGCAGCACGCGGTTGTTGAGCTCCAGCGACTCGCCCTTGTTCAGCATCATGGCGCGCCACAGCGGCAGCCACGCCTCGCAGATCGCCCCTCGCCTCTCGACGTGGTTCTTGAGCCGGGTCGCCCGGTCGCCCTCGATGTCGCCGCCCGTGGCGAGCGTCGCGGCCTGCAGGAAGGTGTGGTCGGTTGCCGCGACACGCAATTCGTGCAGGTCGCTGAAGCGCTCGAACACGGAGCGCACGGAGACCCCTGCCCGTTCGGCGATCTGCGCCGCCGTGGGGATGCGGGGGTCCTTGCGCAGCAGCTCGATGTACGCTTCCACGATGGCCTGCCTGGTGCGCGCACTGCGCAGGCGGCGACCGTCGATCCGGGCAGGCTTGGGATTGTGCTTCGCGGTCAATGAACTGTTCGGTCGAGTGTCGCCGGCAGGCGCTTCGACATCACTGTCCGAGCGATAGACCTGGGCCCGATCGGGCCCGTGATGACACAGCAGGATTTCCGCCGGCGCGGGAGTTCGAACTCTACCGGCAACGACCGCGGGGCGCCACCGTTTCAGAGGGCCCTGGCCCGCTAACTTCCCGGGCGCCGGCAGGCATTCGCATGCGACAAGAAGCATCGCCGCTTCGCGGGCCGTCGTCAGGGCGGGCCCTGGGCCCCGCTCTCGGCCGGCGCGGCCGGGGTCGGCGGCAGGAGGCGGTCGATGGCGGCAATCCAGACCGAGCAGGCTTCCTCGAACGACATGCCGTGCTGCTCGCGCATGCGCGCCCAGCTCTCGTTGTCGGTGATCGCTTCCAGGGCGATCAACAGGTGCTCGCGCTCGCGGTCCGGCAGGGTCGACAGCTCGGGCCGATACATGACCCTGATGCGATCGACCGTGCGCTCCCGTGCAATGCGGACGCGCTGGCGCAGCTCGGGATCTTCCGGCGCGCTGAACACGAGCACCCGCCACAAGGCCGTGCCGCGTTCGCAGGTTCCCGCCCGCGTCTCGACCTGGGAGCGGATCCGGACCTGGCGGTCGCCGTCGACATTGCGTGCCGGGGCGAGCGCCGCGGCCTGCGCGAGGCTGTAGTCGGCCGCGGCCACCCGCAACTTGCCGAGATCGGGGAACCGCTCGAAGATCGATCGAACCGAGTAACCGGCGCGCTCGGCGATCTGCGCCGCCGTCGGCATCTGCACGACCGGATTCTCGCGCACGAGGGCGAGGTAGGCCTCGATGATCAGCTGCTTCGTGCGCTCGCTGCGCAGGCGACGGCCATCGATCCTGGCCGGCCGGCTAGCCGCCACGGGCGGCCCCGGGGCGTCGCTCGAATTCAGGTCGGATGTAACCTTTGCCACCGATGCCACCGCTCAGGCGTGACCGGATCGCCGAATTTGGCAATCACAGTGCAGCAAGTATAGGCGCTCGCCGGCGCATGCCAAGCATCACGCACCGCCGCCTCGCAATCCTGCATCGCGGTCTACCGGCCGAAGTGCTGGCGAAGCCGCCCGATCGCATCGTCCAGGGTCGCATCGTGCTTGCAGAAGCAGAATCGGGCGAAGTGGCGGGGCGCATCGGCCGGCCGATCGTAGAAGGCGCTCACCGGCACCGCCGTGACCCCGGCCTCGATCGTGATGTGGCGGCAGAAATCCTCGTCGGTGCCGTTGAAGCCGAGCGGCCGGAAGTCGGTGGTGACGAAGTAGGTCCCGTGCGCCGGCAGCACGTCGAAGCCGATGTCCTGCAGCGCGCTGCCGAGGCGGTCGCGCTTCGCCCGCATGTCGCCGGCAAGCGTCGAGAAGTAGTCGTCGCCCAGGCGCAACCCGACGGCGGCGCCCCATTGCAGGTTGGGCGGCGTCGTGAAGGTCATGAACTGATGGGTCCTGGCGATCGCCCGCATGAGGTCGGGGGCCGCGGTGACGTAGCCGACCTTCCAGCCGGTCAGGCTGAAGCTCTTTCCCGCCGAGCCGATGCGGACGGTCCGCTCGCGCATGCCCGGCAGACCCATGATCGACACGTGGCGCCGGTCGTCGAAGACGATGTGCTCGTAGACCTCGTCGCAGACCGCGTAGGCGTCGTGCTCCTGGCAGAGCCCGGCGATGAAGCCGAGCTCGTCGCGGTCGAACACCTTGGAGCAGGGGTTCATCGGCGTGTTGAACAGGATCAGCTTGGTGCGCCGGCTGAAGGCCGCCGCCAGCGCCTCGCGCGGCAGCCGCCACGTCGGGGGCTCGAGCCGGACGAGCTTCGGCACGCCGCCGGCTCGCCGCACGATGGGCAGGTAGGAATCGTAGAGCGGCTCGATCAGAACGACCTCGTCGCCGGGCTCGATCAGGCCGAACAGGCAGTCGCCCAGAGCCTCGGTCGCGCCCGACGTCACCATGACCTCGGACTGCCAGTCGACGTCGAGGCCCTGGAATCGCCTTGCATGGTCGGCGACCGCTTGGCGCAGCTCGGGAATCCCCATCATCGGGGGATACTGGTTGTGCCCTTCCATCAGGTACTCGGCAGCAGCCGAGCGGACGGCCTGGGGTCCCTTGTCGTCGGGGAACCCCTGCCCGAGATTGACCGAGCGATGCTCCCGCGCGAGCGCCGACATGACCTCGAACACCGTGGTGCCGAGGGCCGTCATCGTCGAATTGGCCGGCTTCATGGGGCAGATCCAAATGATTGAAAAACAGGCATAAAATTGATTGTCATTTGATCAGTTGGATTAAAATCCGATCATTCCATTCCGTCATTCTCAATTCATTACCTGTGGATATTTTTGGCATGAAATGTGCTTTTCTGGGGATGTGCGCCCTGCCCCCGCGGCAGCGCTCCAGTTTGCGTGCGAAAGTGCCGGAAGGAAATGAAGAAGATCGAAGCCATCATCAAGCCCTTCAAGCTCGACGAGGTGAAGGACGCCCTCAACCAGATCGGGCTGAAGGGCATTACCGTTCTCGAGGCCAAGGGATTCGGCCGGCAGAAGGGCCACACCGAGCTCTATCGCGGCGCCGAGTATGTCGTGGACTTCCTGCCCAAGGTGAAGATCGAGCTCGTCATCGAGGACGACATGGTCGAGAAGGCGGTCGAGGCCATCCGCGCCTCCGCGCACACCGGCCGCATCGGCGACGGCAAGATTTTCGTGTCGCACATCGACGACGCCATTCGAATTCGTACTGGCGAGCGCGGAGACGCAGCCGTATGAGACCTCGGCCTTTTTGGGGGCAAGAGGACGGTAACCACAAGAGAGGGAAGTACGACAGATGGATGCCAAGCAAGTTCTCGCGCTGATCAAGGAGAAGGACGTCAAGTTCGTCGACTTCCGCTTCACCGACCCGCGCGGCAAGTGGCAGCACACCGCCCGCATGGCCTCGGCCACCGACGAAAGCACCTTCGAGGATGGCGTCATGTTCGACGGCTCGTCGATCGCCGGCTGGAAGGCGATCAACGAGTCGGACATGATCCTGATGCCCGACCCCGCGACGGCGGTCCTCGACCCGTTCGCCGCCCAGACCACCCTGATCGTGAGTTGCGACGTGGTCGAGCCCTCGACCGGCCAGCTCTACGCCCGCTGCCCGCGCTCGACGGCCAAGCGCGCCGAGGCGTTCATGAAGTCGTCCGGCATCGGCGACACCGCCGTGTTCGGCCCCGAGCTCGAGTTCTTCGTGTTCGACGACGTCCGCTTCGACGTCCAGATGCAGGGCAGCTTCTACCGCCTGACCTCGAGCGAGTCGCCGTGGAACAGCGGCGCCGAGTTCGACGGCGGCAACATGGCCCATCGGCCGGGCGTCAAGGGCGGCTACTTCCCCGTGCAGCCGGTCGATTCGCACAACGACCTGCGCGCCGAGATGATGTCGGTCTGCACCGACATGGGCCTGATCATGGAGATCCACCATCACGAGGTGGCGCCCAGCCAGAACGAGCTCGGCTTCCGCTTCGACACGCTGGTGAAGACCGCCGACAACGTGCAGAAGTACAAGTACACCCTGCACAACGTCGCCCACAGCTACGGCAAGACCCTGACCTTCATGCCGAAGCCGCTGTACGGCGACAACGGCTCGGGCATGCACACCCACCAGTCGATCTGGAAGGACAACAAGCCGCTGTTCGCGGGCTCGGGCTACGCCGACCTGTCTGAGACGGCGCTGTACTACATCGGCGGCATCATCAAGCACGCCAAGGCACTCAACGCCTTCTGCAACGCCAGCACCAACTCCTACAAGCGCGTCATCCCCGGCTTCGAGGCGCCGGTGCTGCTCGCCTACTCCTCGCGCAACCGCTCGGCCTCGTGCCGCATCCCCTACTCGGCCTCGCCCAAGGGCAAGCGCGTCGAGGTCCGCTTCCCCGACCCGTCGGCCAACCCCTACCTCGCCTTCGCGGCGATGCTGATGGCCGGCATCGACGGCATCCAGAACAAGATCCATCCGGGCGACCCGATGGACAAGAACCTTTACGACCTGCCGCCGGAGGAACTCTCCAAGGTCCCGACGGTCGCCGGCTCGCTGCGCGAGGCGCTGAACGCGCTCGACGCCGACCGCACCTTCCTGACCAAGGGCGGCGTGTTCACCGACGACCAGATCGACGCCTACATGGAGCTCAAGTGGGAAGAGGTCTACAATTGGGAGCATCAGCCGGCGCCGATCGAGTACAAGATGTACTACAGCGTCTGAGCGACGCGCCGACGATCACGACAAAGGGGGCCTTGCGGCCCCCTTTCTTGTTGGCCGGCACGAGGATCATTCTCCTGGTAAGAAACTGGCGGCTCGCCGCCAGTTTCTTGGCACGGCGGGTCGGCCCTCAGGCCGGTGGAGAACTCCTATGAAGATCGCGGGGTGGGTACGCCCCGATCTTCTCAGCTTCGTGGTGCGCGCCGGCGTGCTGGGCGTCTCCCCAGCGGAACTGCTGCGGAGTGGACACGACTCATGTTCCTCTCCGCCCGCGTAGCGGGGGGAGAGGCCAGGAGAGGTGGGTCATAGGGTTGGTGCCGGCGAGGCAATCAATCTCCATCCAGACGTCGATGGTGTCGCAACCACCCACCTCTCCTCGCCCACGCTTCGCGCGGGGCCTCTTCCTCTCCCCCGATTGCGCGGGCGGAGAGGACTCATGAAGCCTTCTGCCATTTCGGAGAGCCCGAACCTCGGATGTGTCCACTCCCGAGCAGCAAGCCGGGGAGGACTTCGCGTGCGAAAGCGGGGCCTTCTGCTTTCGGCCGATGCATGCAAGTCTCCGCCGGTTTCGCATGCGGGAGGACGAGCGCGATGTCGGGCTGGATGGACGAGGCGATGAAGGATCTCGAGCCGTGGATCGGGCGTGTGCGCCTCGTCGAGGACGATATCGGCCTGATGGCGGTGCGGCGCGCGGCCAGCACCTTCGATCTCGATCCGGCGAGCTTCGAGCGCGGCACCGAGCTGCCGCCGCACTGGTTCACGCTGTTCTTCGCCGAGACCATCGTGCAGCGCGAGCTGGGACCCGACGGCCATCCCAACAAGGGCATCGTGCTGCCGCCGATCCCGATGCCGCGCCGCATGGGCGCGGGACGGCGGGTCGAGGTCAAGGGCCTCCTGCGCGCCGGCGAGCCGGCGGTCAAGAAAGCCGAGGTCGCCAACATCGTCCCCAAGAGCGGCCGCTCGGGCGACATCTTCATTCTCACCATGCGCCACACGATCGAGCAGCACGGCAAGGTCATCGCCGTCGACGAGAACGACGCGATCTACCGCCCGGCCGTGCCGCCCGGCCAGAAGACCACGGCCACGGTGGCGACGCAGGCGCGCACCGATCATGCGTGGAGCGACAAGACGAACGTCACCAACACGCTCAACTTCCGGTTCTCGTCGCTCACCTGGAACGCCCATCGCATCCACTACGACGGCGACTACACGCGCAGCGAGGAAGGCTATCCCGCGCTGGTCTCAAACGGCGGCCTGTCGATGCATCTCATGACCGACGCCGCCCTGCGCCACGGCCGCGGCACCCTGATCAACTACACCACACGCCTGGTCCATCCGATCTGGGTCGGCGATTTGATCGACGTGCGCGGCCGCGAGCAGGAAGGCGGCCGGCTCTCGATCTGGGCAGCCGACAAGAACGGCGTTCTGTGCGGCGAGATGGATCTGGAGTTCGCCTCGTGAGCGACGGTCCCCTCGCCGGCGTGCGCGTCATCGACCTGACGACGGTGGTCGTCGGGCCGATCTGCACGCGCACCCTGGCCGACTATGGCGCCGACGTCGTCAAGATCGAGGCGCCGGGCGGCGACCTGCTGCGCACCATGGCGCAGGGCAGCCGCAATCCCGGCATGTCGGGCAAGTTCATCAACTTCAACCGCAACAAGCGCTCGATCGTGCTCGACTTCAAGAAGCCGGCGGCGCTCGAGGCCGTGCATCGCCTGATCGCCGGCGCCGACGTGTTCGTGAGCAACGTGCGGCCGGAAGGGCTGGCGCGCGCCGGCCTCGACCATGCCAGCCTGGCGCCGAAGAACCCGCGGCTGATCCACTGCTCGATCCTCGCTTTCGGGCGCGGCGGCCGATACTACAACCGCCCCGCCTACGACCCGATCGTGCAGAGCCTGTCGGGCGTCGCCGGCACGCTGGAGCGGGCGACCGGCGAGCCGCGCTTCGTGCCCATGGTGATGAGCGATCACACCAGCGGCCTGATCGCCGCCCAGTGCATCGGCTTCGCCCTCTACCGCCGCGAGAAGACCGGCCGCGGCGAGGCGATCGACGTGCCGATGCTGGAGAACATGGCGTCGTTCGTGTCGAGCGAGCACATGGGCGCCATGACCTTCGATCCGCCCGTCGGCCCGTCGGGCGATGGCCGCCTGCTCAATCCCGACTACAAGCCGCTGCCGACCAGGGACAGCTACATCACCGTCGGCCCCAACACGAACCAGCAGGCCTTCGCCTTCTTCGACGCGATCGGCCGGCCCGAGCTCAAGACCGACCCGCGCTTCGACACGCCCGGCCATCGCACCGCCAATGCCGCCGCCTACTTCGAGGTGCGCAAGCAGGGACTCGCCCAGAAGACCACCGCGGAGTGGCTCGAGATTTTCGACAGGCTCGACGTGCCGGCGGCGCGCTACAACTCCATCGACGACCTGCTGACCGACCCGCATCTCGCCGACGTCGGCTTCTTCCGCCCCGAGGACCACCCGAGCGAAGGCCGCATCCGGCGGACCCGCCGCGCCAACATCTTCTCCGGCGGCGAGCGCCAGCACGAGCGGCACGCCCCGCGGCTCGGCGAGAACACCCGCGAGATCCTGAAGGAAGCCGGCTATGCCGAGGCGGATATCGACAGCATGCTGGCGTCGGGCGCAGCGCGGTAGTCATCCTCCTCCCCAGTGAAGCTCAGCTTCGCTGGGGAGGTGTCGCGTCATACGCGACGGAGGGGTCATGAGCCATCGGCCCCGCCGTCTCCTGTGGCTCATGACCCCTCCGTCCGCGATTACGCGGACACCTCCCCAGCGTCGCTTAGCGACGCTGGGGAGGCGAACAGCTCAATACGGCCGATCCCCCTCGATCAGCACGCGCTGCATCACGCGGGTCTCGCCGACCGGGTAGTCGATCACGACGCGGTGCATGGTGGCGCGGTTGTCCCACACCACGACGTCGCCCTTCGTCCAGACATGGCCGTGATGATGCTGCGGCTGGCGCGCGGCGTCGGCCAGCTCGTCGAGCAGGGCGTCGCTCTCGGCCCGCTCCAGCCCGACGATGCGGTCGAGCCGGTTGGGATTGAGATAGAGCGCCTTCCTGCCTGTCTCCGGGTGAGTGCGCACCAGCGGGTGCTCGACATCCGGCGTCTCGGCAATCTCCTGCGGCGTGCGCGCCGATGGCCGGTTGCGTGCCCGCCTCGTGTCGTAGCCGTGGATCGCGCGCATGCCGTCGATGCGCTCGCGCATCCCCGCAGGCAGCGATTCGTAGACGCTGTGCATGTTGCAGAACCACGTGGCGCCGCCGTGGCTCGGAATCTCGATGGCGTGCAGCAAGGTCGCCTTTGCCGGCGTAGCGAAATACGAATCGTCGGTGTGCCAGTCCTCGGCGCGGATGGCGGTCTTGTCGGTCGAGCCATCGGCCTTGAGCGTGCTCACCATGACCGACACGTCCGGCACCTCGCCGCTGCGCTTGTAGCGCAGCAGCTGCTTCTGCGGCGTGCCGAACACTTCCGACAGCCGGCGCGTCTCGGCGGGCGCCATCGGCTCGCCCGGGATGACGACCAGCAGATGACTGGCGAGCGCCTGGCTGAGGCGGCTTGCGACCTCGGGCTCGTTGGCGCGCGACCGGTCCAGACCTTCGATGCGTGCGCCCAAGGCGCCGTTCAATGGAACTACAGCGACCATGGGCAGAGCCTAGCGCGACCAGACGGCCGAGACCACGCCCCGCAGCCAAAATCGCAGGCGCCGGATGCTCGCCACCGCCTTCTGCCAGGCCGGCAGGGCGCGCACGAAGGCGTAAACGCGGTCGCGCCAGCCGAACAGCCAGGCCTCCGCGCGGACGAACCAGCCCAGTCTTTCCAGGGCCGGATGGAGCACGCGGTAAAGCCGGGCGACCAGGGCGGTCGCCAGCATCTTGCCTGCGATCACGCTGGCGAGGGAGAGGCCGTAGCGATGATGGAAGGCGAACCAGACGGCGGAAAGCTTGACCGGCAGCACCAGCAGCGACGGCGCGGCGAACGCCAGCACCGCGGCCCATGGCGGCAGGCGCCGCAGCCAGCCTTCGACCCAGGCCACCGGCGGCCACCTGGCCAGCGCCGCCATGGCGAGCCCGAGGTAGCGCAGCAGGACCTCTTCGAAGAAGACGATCGCCGCGGCGACGGGAATGAACGCCAGTTCGAGGGCGTGCTTGAGATGGCGTTTCACGATAGTGCCATCTAGACCTGCGATCCTGGCATTCCGGTGACTCCCTTGTTGACCCGTCGCACAATCGCCCAGCTCATGGCAACGGCCGCTCTCGCCCCGTCCGGTGCCGGTGCCCAGGCGCGCCCGCCCCTGACGCGCATCGCCTTCGGCTCGTGCGCCGACCAGGCCAAGCCGCAGCCGATCTGGGACGCCGTTCTGGCCTACAGGCCGAACCTGTTCATCTTCACGGGCGACAACGTCTACGGCGATTTCAGCTCGGCCGACGGTGCCAACCTGCGGCGCGCCTACGATCTTGCCTCGGGGATTGTGGGCTACAGCCGCCTGCGTAGCGAAATTCCTCACCTCGCCGTATGGGACGACCACGACTATGGCCTCAACGACGGCGGCGCCAGCTTCGCCCACAAGGAGGTTGCCAAGGACCTTTTCCTGCAGTTCTGGGACGTTCCGGCAGGCGACGAGCGACGAACCCGCGGCGGCATCTACACGTCCTCGATCATCGGCCCGCCCGGCATGCGCGTGCAGGTCGTCCTGCTCGACGTGCGCTGGTTCCGCTCGCCGCTCAAGCCGACCGACCAGCGCGGCGCGCCGGGCAAGGAGCGCTACTTGCCCGATCCAGACCCCGTCAAGACGATGCTGGGGCCCGAGCAGTGGGAGTGGCTGGCCGGCGAGCTGCGCAAGCCGGCCGAGCTGCGCCTCGTCGTCTCGAGCACCCAGGTGCTGGCCGAGGGCCACGGCTGGGAGCGCTGGGGCAACCTGCCGCTCGAGCGCCAGAAGCTGCTCGACACGATCCGCGACAGCGGCGCCAAGGGCGTCGTGTTCCTGTCGGGCGACCGACATATCGGCGCCCTCTACCGCGAGACGCCGGCCGGTTCCTACCCGCTCTACGAGGTCACCTCGAGCGGCCTCAACATGGTCTACTGGGCGGCCAGGGAAGCCGGCCCCAACCGACTCGGCGCCCTCTACGCGGCGGCCAATTTCGGCGTCGTCGACATCGACTGGTGGGAGCGCAGGCTCACGCTGGCGCTACGCGACGAGGGCGGCAACACGCGCCGCGCCGCGGTCGTCGCCTTCGACGACCTGGGCATCAGCGGCTAGCGAGCGCTTCGCCTTGTTGCCCTCCCCCTGCGCAACGCGCGGGGAGGCCGACGTCACGTCCCAATCCCCCTCCCTGCGCGAAGCGCGGGGAGGTGCCCCGTCATACGGGGCGGAGGGGTCGAGAGCCCCAGTCGAGACATGACCTGCAGGCGATGCCTGCGCGCGTCGCCCATGACCCCTCCGCCCCCTTCGGGGGCACCTCCCCAACGCAAGCGTTAGGGAGGCGACATGAACTGCGCCCACTCCCCCACTATCCCTCCCTGCGCGAAGCGCGGGGAGGCGACGACACGCCCCGCTCCCCCTCCCTGCGCGCAGCGCGGGGAGGTGCCCCGTCATACGGGGCGGAGGGGTCGAGAGCTCCAGTCGAGATTGACGGCGAGCTACTCCGGCTTGACGCCGGCGGCCTGCACGGCCGGCACCCACTTGTCGATCGACGCCTTCAGGGTCGTGCGCAGGGCGTCGGGCGACGCCTCGGCAGCGCTCGGCAGATCGACGGCGAGCTCGGTCAGCCGCACGCGAATCTTGTCGTCGGCAAGGGTCGTCAGCAGGGCCTGGTTGAGCTTGGCGATCACGTCCTTGGAGGTGCCCTTGGGCGCGAAGAAGCCGTTCCAGATCGTGACCTCGTAGCCCTTGAGGCCGGCCTCGTCGATGGTCGGCACGTCCGGCAACTGCGGCAGGCGCTTCAGGGTGGTCACGCCGAGCGCCTTGATGTTGCCGGCCTTGATCTGCGGCAGCACGTTCACGGCCTGGTCGACCATATAGTCGAACTGGCCGGAGACCAGATCGTTCAACGCCGGACCGGTTCCCTTGTAGGGAATCTCCAGCACGTCGACCTTCATCATGCTGTTCAGCATGAGGCCGCCGAGATGGGACGCCGCGCCGATGCCGGCCATGCCGTACTGCGCCTTCTTCTGGTTGGCCTTCACCCACGCCGCGAACTCGGCGAAGTCCTTGGCCGGCAGGCCCTTCTTCGCCACCAGCACCATGGGATTGGTGCCGCCCAGCCCGATCGGCTCGAGATCCTTCTGGCTGTCGTAGGGCAGCGACTTGTAGAGCGCGATGTTGACCGCCAGGGTGCCCATGTGGGCGAACAGCAGCGTGTAGCCGTCGGGCGCGGCGCGCGCCGCCTTGGCCACGCCGATCGTGCCGCCGGCACCGGCGACATTGTCGATGATGATCTGCTGGCCGAGGACCTCGCCCATGCGCTGGCCGAGGATGCGGGCCAGGGCATCGGTCGGCCCCCCGGCGGCGAACGGCACGATCACGGAGATGGGTTTCGTGGGATAGGCCTGCGCCCTGGCGCCCTGCGGCAGGGCGGCGAGGCCCGCGGCCGCCGAGGCGGCAGCGATCAGATTACGTCTTTTCATATGCGGCTCCTGCCCGGCCCGAATGCGGGCGGCAGGCTGCTACACCGTCTTCACAAGCTCCGCAATGGCCGCGCCCACGGTCTTTGTGTCGCCGTTGCCGCCGAGGTCGCGGGTCCGCGGGCCGCCCTCGACCAGGGAGGCGGCGATGGCCCGCTCGATCGCCTCGGCCGCCTCGGGGTAGCCGAGATGACGCACCATCATGGCGCCCGACCAGATCTGGCCGATCGGGTTGGCGATCCACTTGCCGGCGATGTCGGGAGCCGATCCGTGCACCGGCTCGAACATCGACGGGAACTTGCGCTCCGGGTTGATGTTGCCCGAGGGCGCCACGCCGATCGAGCCGGTCAGTGCCGGCCCGAGATCCGACAGGATGTCGCCGAACAGATTGGAGCCGACCACGACATCGAACCAGTCCGGGTTGCGCACGAAGTGCGCCGTCAGGATGTCGATGTGATACTGGTCGGCCCTGATGTCGGGATAGTTCTTCCTCATCTCGGCGAAGCGCTCGTCCCAGAACGGCATGGTGTGGATGATGCCGTTCGACTTGGTGGCCGACGTCACGTGCTTCTTCTGGGTCTTGCTGGCGAACTCGAAGGCGAATTTCAGCACGCGGTCGACGCCCTTGCGCGTGAACACGGCTTCCTGGACGGCGAACTCGTTCTCGGTGCCCTGGAACATGCGGCCGCCGAGCTGGCTGTACTCGCCCTCGGTGTTCTCGCGCACCACCCAGAAATCGATCTCGCCCGGCTTGCGGTTGGCGAGCGGCGACGGCACGCCCTCGAACAGGCGCACGGGGCGGAGGTTGACGTACTCGTCGAAGTCCCGGCGGATCGGGATCAGCAGGCCCCACAGCGACACGTGGTCGGGCACGCCCGGCCAGCCGACCGCGCCCAGGAAGATGCTCTCGAAGGCCTTGAGCTGCTCCATGCCGTCATCCGGCATCATCTTGCCGGTCTGCAGGAGGCGATCGCACGACCAGTCGAAATCGGTGAAGTCGAGCTGGAAGCCGAAGCGGCGGCCGGCGGCTTCGAGCACGCGCACGCCCTCGGGCAGAACCTCCTTGCCGATTCCGTCTCCCGGAATGAGCGCGATCTTGTGCCTGGCCATCTGGTCCTCCGCCTGTGAGGCGCGGAACCTAGAGCGATTCGCGGTGCGATGGAACCGCGGGCGGTTCGCCGCCGGTGTGGCCCGCCCAAAGGCGCCAACTTTCAAAGGGACCTCACCGTGAGGAGCGGCCCGGAGGGCCGCATCTCGAAGGGTGGCAACACAGCAGGTGTTGCGACACAGCATTTCCAGAGATCTCGTGTGTCGCCCATCCGTCGAGACGCCGCGCTGTGCGCGGCTCCTCAGGATAAGGACTTTGTTGGTCCGGCCAAAGTCTTGTTGGTCCTCCGAAAGCTTTGTGATGGCCCGCTCCCAGCGCAAGAGAACGGAATACGCTTCTGCAGCGCGACCTTGCCATGCGTGCGCGGCATTGCCCCGGCACGGGGCGCTTGCCAATATGAATCATCGTTCAGCGGAGCAGCCATGAGCTACGACATCAAGGTCACGGGCGGCACGATCGTCGACGGCAGCGGCAAGGCGGGCTTCGCCGGCGACCTCGGCATCAAGGGCGGCAAGGTCGTGGCAATCGGCAAGGTCGAAGGGCCGGCCGAAACCACCATCGACGCCGCGGGCAGGGTCGTCTCGCCGGGCTTCGTCGATGTCCACACGCACTACGACGCCCAGCTCCTGTGGGACCGCATGCTCACCATCTCGCCATGGCATGGCGTGACGACGACGGTGATCGGCAATTGCGGTTTCGGCGTCGCGCCGACCAAGGCGATCCATCGCAAGCTCATCATGCAGACGCTCGAGAAGGTCGAAGGCATGAGCCTGGAGGCGCTCGAGGCCGGGCTGGGCATCGACTGGCCGTTCGAGACGTTTCCGCAGTATCTCGACGCCCTCGAGAAGCGCGGCTCGGCCATCAATGTCGCGGCGCTGTTCGGCCACACCCCGCTGCGCCTCTACGTCATGGGCGAGGAATCGACCGAGCGCGCCGCCGTGGCGGACGAGATCGCCGCGATGAAGAAGCTGGTGCGCGAGGCGATGGAGGCAGGCGCCATCGGCTTCGGCACCTCCGTGGCGGTGAGCCACAACGGCTATGCCGGCAAGCCCGTGCCCAGCCGCCAGGCAACCGTCGAGGAGATGGATGCCCTGGCCTCGGTCATGGGCGAGATGAAGCGCGGCCTGATGCAGGTCACGATCGGTCGCGACTTCTCGACCCGGCACATGGCGGAGGTCAGCCGCAAGCATGGTATCCCGGTCACCTGGACGGCCCTGCTGTCCTACATGTACGGGCCGGGCGGCCATCGCAAGCAGCTCGCCCTCGCCGACGAGCAGCGAAGGTCGGGCGCGCTCGTCATCCCGCAGGTGAGCTGCCGGCCGCTGAATTTCGAGTTCACCTTCGCCGAGCCGTTCATCTTCGACGTCATGAAGTTCATGAACGAGCTCGCGGTCGAGGAAGCGAAAGTGCCTGGCACGCGGCGCCGCGCCTATGCCGATCCGGCGTGGCGCGAGAAGTTGCGCAGCGAGGTGACGCCCCTGTTCCGCAACTGGTGGGACCGCGTGGTCATCGCCTGGGCGCCGTCGGCCCGCGAGCTCGAAGAGCAGCCGCTCGCCGAGGCCGCCCGCAAGCTCGGCAAGGATCCGGTCGACCTGGCGCTCGATCTCGCGCTCGCCGACGACCTGCAGGCACGTTTCCGCATGGCCGTCATGAACTTCGACGAGCAGGAGGTGGCGGAGCTGATCACCGATCCGCACACCATCATCGCCCTGTCCGACGCCGGCGCCCATGCCAGCCAGCTCTGCGACGCCTGCTATGCCACCTACCTGCTGGGCCACTGGGTGCGCGAGCGCAAGACCTTCACGATCGAGCAGGCCGTGCACAACCTGACCCAGCGGCCGGCCGAGATGTTCGGCATCACCGATCGCGGTCTGCTGGCCGAAGGCCGGCCAGCCGACGTCGTGGTGTTCGATCCCCTGACGGTTGGCCCCGGCCCGCTCAAGCGCGTCTACGACCTGCCGGCCGGTGCCGACCGGCTGGTGTCCGAAGCGAGCGGCATTGACGCCGTCATCGTCAATGGCAAGGTGATTCGTCGCAACGGCAAGGCCACTGTCGCCGGCAACGACCCCCTGCCGGGTCGCCTGCTGCGCCATGGCCGCGCCGCCTGACACAGTGAACTGAAACGGGAGAAGAACATGATCCACGTCGTCGCCATCATCACCGCCAAGCCCGGCAAGCGGGACCAGATCCTCGAGAACTTCAAGGCCAATGTGCCGGCGGTGCACGCCGAGAAGGGCTGCATCGAGTACGGCGCCACCATCGACACCGACGGCGGACCCTTCGCCAAGTTCGGCCCCGACACCTTCGTCGTCATCGAGAAGTGGGCGTCGATGGACGACCTCAAGGCCCATGGCGCCTCGCCGCACATGAAGGCCTACGGCGAGAAGAACAGGGACCTCGTCGCCAACCGCGCCGTGCACGTCCTGCAGAACGCGTGAGCGCAAACTTCATTCTCCTCCCCAGCTCCGCTGGCTACGGAGTGGGCTCATCTCGAATCTTTCCCCCGTCCTACGCTGCCGAATTCACGCAACATGTTGTCCTCCCTGCGCGAAGCGCGGGGAGGTGCCCCCAGGAGGTGCCCCCGCAGGGGGCGGAGGGGTCGAGGGCAACGCACGTACGGCTGGAGTATTCGTCATACTGAAGGCACTGATCGCTGATCAGCGATTGCATCCCAACGTGATCCGCTTCGCCCGCAAGCTGCGGACCAACCAGACTGATGCTGAGCGGCGTCTCTTGCCTGAGGTTCCGGGGAACTTCAGTCTAGCCGACTACGTCGCCGCCGACTGGCCGGGCTCAAGCTCAGGCAGCAGCCTCCATTGAGTATTCATGTCTGTGACTTCATCGGTCTCAAGGTGAAAGAGCATGGACTGACGCCTCGACTGAGGCTCCCGACCCCTCCGCCCCCGGCGGGGGCACCTCCCCGCGCTTCGCGCAGGGAGGACGCCGACATGAGTACGACAGCCCTTCCCTATGGGGGACTCGAGATGTGTCCACTCCCAAGCAGCTCCGCTGGGGAGGAGGAAGATTGTCACCCCTCTCGCACGATCCCCTCGGCCACGATGTCCAGCATGCCACCGATCAGCAGGTCGCGGTTGGACCACGGGAAGTCGGGCTTCATGATCATGGCAGCCACGACGCCGTGGATGCCCATCCAGCACAGCTCGGCGCAGGTATCGGCGGGATAGCGCAGTTCGACGCCCGACGCCTCGACCTGCTTCAGGATCGCGACCAGCCGGCTGAACACGAGCGCTCCGCCAACCCCGGGCCGGGTCGGATCGTCGGTCGGCATGCGATGGCCGACCTTGCGCAGAGACTCCGGAATATGCGCGCCCATGAAGATCAGCCGGTACTCGTCCGGATGAGTGAGGCCGAACCTGGCATAGGCCTCGCCAAATCGTCGCACGCGCTCCAGGGGCTCCGCCACGGTCCTCTCGATCTCGTCGATGGCCACGATCAGGTGGCCGAAGGTCTGATCGCACAGTGCCAGCAGCAGCGCTTCCTTGTCCCTGAAGTAAAGGTAGAGCGCGGGCGCTGAAATTCCCACCCTGTCGGCAATTTTGCGGATCGTCGTCGAATCGTAGCCCTGCTCGAGGAAGAGTTCCTTGGCGGCATGGAGAATTTCGTCGCGACGGGTATGGCCCTCGCCCCGCCGCTTGCGTCCTGTCGCCGTCGCAGCCGTGAACACGGTCAAAGTTGGCTCCTTCCTCTTGACAGATAGCTTAACGGCGATAAGTTATCAATGTTCAGTTAACGATGTTCATTCATTCTGAACATTGTAAACCTTGGAAGGACCGTTCGCCATGCGCCTCGCGTTCAATCGGCTTCCTTGCAAGCTTCCTGTGAAGACTCTGATCGCGATTGCCGGAATCGGCACCGTGGCGATCGCAGGCCTCGCCACCCTTTCCTGGACGGCCGCCAACGCCTCGCGGCCGGCGACCAGCGAGCCGGTCGTGCGGCCGGTGCGCGTTGCCGAGATCGTCTACCAGCAGCGCAGCCGCTCGCTCGTCCTCGCCGGCACCGTCGTTCCCCGCATCGAGACCCTTCTCGGGTTCCGCGTCGCCGGCAAGATCGTCGCCCGCGTCGTCGATGTCGGAACCACCGTGAGGGCCGGCGACCTGATCGCTGAGCTCGACCCCGCCGACTACCGGCTCGCCGTCGACAACGCGCGCGCCGCGCTCGCCTCGGCCGAGGCCGACCATGCCCGCGCCAGGGCCGACCACGAGCGCTATCTGAACCTGCGCGGCAGCACCGCCTTCATGCCGCAGACTCTGGACCAGCGGCACGCGATCGCCGCGACCGCGCTCGCCCGCGTCGAGCAGGCCAGGAGCCAGCTTGCGTCGGCCGAGAACAACCTCGCCTATACCGAGCTGCGGGCCGACGCGCCTGGCGTCATTACCGCCGTCCAGGCCGAGGTCGGGCAGGTCATGGCCCAGGGCCAGGGCGTCGTGAAGCTCGCCCGCACCGACCAGCTCGAGATCCAGGTCGGCGTGCCCGAGCACAAGCTGAAGCTGGTGCGCCAGGCGCAGGACGCGAGCTTCGAGCTGTGGTCCGATCCCGGCAAGCGCCATCGCGCGAGGCTGCGCGAGCTGTCGCCCAGCGCCGACCCGGTGACCCGCACCTACCCGGCGCGCTTCACCGTCCTCGACACGCCGGATTTCATCGGTCTCGGCATGACGGCGACGCTGGCCTTCGAGCGCCCCGATGCCAAGCCGTTGGCGGAGGTGCCGCTGTCGGCGATCTTCCAGCAGGGCACGCAGCCCGCCGTGTGGGTCGTGGATCGCGCAAGCGGCACCGTCGAGTTGCGCACCGTCACCATCGCGCGCTGGCGCGACGACACCGCCGCCATCGCCTCCGGCGTCGCCACCGGCGAGATGATCGCGACGGCTGGCGTGCACAAGCTCGAGCCCGGCCAGAAGGTCAAGCCCCTGCCGCCGCAACAGCAGGCGGCGCGCTAGCCCAACCATGACCACCCGCACCAACCTGTCGGCGCTGGCGCTGAAGCACAGCACGCTCACGGTGTTCTTCATGCTGGCGCTGACGGCGGCCGGCATCTACGCCTTCTTCAGCCTGGGCCGCGGCGAGGATCCGCCCTTCACCATCAAGCAGATGGTCGTGTCGGCGGCCTGGCCGGGCGCCACCTCGCGCGAGGTCGAGCAGCAGGTTACCGAGAAGATCGAGACCAAGCTGCAGGAGCTGCCTTGGTTCAACAACGTCACGAGCTACACCAAGCCGGGCGAGACGGTGATCTACGTCTCGCTGCGCGACGACACCCCGCCCGGCAAGGTGCCGGACCTGTGGTACCAGGTGCGCAAGAAGGTCGGCGACATCCGCGGCTCCCTGCCGGCCGGCGTCGTCGGCCCATTCTTCAACGACGAGTACGGCGATACCTACAGCCTGATCTGGGCCTTCGAGTCGGACGGCTTCTCGCCGGCCGAGATGAAGGAGATCGTCAAGGGCGTGCGCCAGAGGCTGCTGCGCGTGCCCGACGTCACCAAGGCCGACCTGCTCGGCCTGCAGGACGAGAAGATCTACATCGAGTTCAGTCACGCCCGGATCGCGATGATGGGCGTGCCGGTCGACCAGATCCTCGAGGTGATCAGGCGGCAGAACGCCATCGTCGCCAGCGGCACGGTCGAGACCAAGGGCGAGCGCGTCTCGGTGCGGGTCGACGGCGCGCCGATCTCGGCCGAGGAGCTGGCCGGCCTGCCGCTGAGCGCCGGCGGTCGCAACATCACGCTGGCCGATGTCGCCGAGATCAAGCGCGGCTACCAGGATCCGCGGCAGATCTCGATGCGCTTCAAGGGCAAGCCGGTGATCGGGCTCGGCGTGGTCATGGCGCCGGGCGGCAACGTGCAGACGCTCGGCAAGGCGCTCGACAGGACGATGGCCGAGGTCGAGGCGACCCTGCCGGTCGGCATCACCGTGCATCGCGTCGCCAACCAGCCCGAGGTCGTCGAGAGGTCGTTCGAGGAGTTCGTCCTCTCGCTGCTGGAGGCGCTCGCCATCGTGCTGGTGGTGTCGTTCATCAGCCTCGGCATTCGCACCGGGGTCATCGTCGCGCTCTCGGTGCCGCTGGTGCTCGCCATCACCTTCGTCGGCATGCTGCTGCTCGGCATCGACTTCCAGCGCATCTCGCTCGGCGCGCTGATCATCGCGCTGGGCCTGCTGGTCGACGACGCGATCATCGCCGTCGAGATGATGATGGTGAAGCTCGAGCAGGGTGCCAGCCGGCTCGAGGCAGCGACCTTCGCCTACACCTCCACCGCCTTCCCCATGCTGACGGGCACCCTGGTCACCGCGGTCGGCTTCGTGCCGGTCGGCTTCGCCCGCTCGAGCGCCGGCGAGTACACCAACTCGATCTTCTGGGTGGTCGGCCTGTCGCTGGTCATCTCCTGGTTCGTGGCCGTGCTGTTCACGCCCTGGATGGGATACCACTTGCTGCCGACGCCCAAGGCGCATCATCGCGATCCCTACGGCGGCCGGCTCTACACGGCATTCCGCAAGCTGGTCGTGTGGTGCGTCACGTGGCGCAAGACGACCATCGCCGTCACCGCGCTCGCCTTCGTCGCCGCGATGGGCGCCTTCACCCTGGTGCAGAAGCAGTTCTTCCCCGTGGCCAACCGGCCCGAGCTGATCGTCGACATGAAGCTCGCCCAGGGTGCCTCGTGGGAGGCGACCAACAAGGAGGTCAAGCGCCTCGAGCGCTGGCTGGCGGGCAATCCCGATGTCGACTTCTACACCTCCTATGTCGGCGCCGGCAGCCCGCGCTTCTACCTGCCGACAGTCCCCGAGCTCGCCAACGCCAATTTCGGCCAGGTCATCGTCATGACCAGGAGCCTCGAGGCACGCGAGCGGGTGCTCGCGGAGCTCGACAAGCTGTTCGCCGTCGACTTCGAGGCCGTGCGCGCCCGCGTCCAGCGGCTGCAGAACGGCCCGCCGGTGAGCTATCCCGTGATGTTCCGCGTGCTGGGCGAGGACCCGCAGCAGGTCCGCACCATCGCCGAGCGGGTGCGCCAGGTGTTCAAGGCCGATCCGGCGACGCGCGACGTCAACTTCGACTGGTACGAGCTTTCGAAGTCGGTGCGCCTCGAGGTCGACCAGAACAAGGCGCGCGCGCTGGGGGTCGACTCGCAGCTGCTGGGCAACACGCTGCAGACCCTGCTGTCCGGCGTGACCGTGACGCAGTACCGCGAGCGCACCGAGTCGATCGACGTCGTGGCGCGCGCCGTCCCAGGCGAGCGGCTGAGCGTCGAGGGCCTGGAGGCGATCAACCTGCGGACCGCCAACGGCGGCGTGGTCTCCCTCGCCCAGCTGGCCACGCTCAGGTTCGAGCTTGAGGAGCCGATCCTGTGGCGGCGCAACAAGGACCTGCTGATGACGGTGCGCGCCGGCGTGGTGGATGGCGTTCAGGGTCCCGATGTCGCCGCCCGCCTCGACAAGGCCCTGGCGCCCTTGCGCGCCGACCTGCCGGCCGGCTACCGCATCGAGGTCGGCGGCGATGCCGAGGAAAGCGCCAAGAGCCAGGGCTCGATCTTCAAGATGATGCCGGTGATGGCCTTCCTGATGGTGCTGTTCCTGATGCTCCAGCTGCAGAGCTTCTCCAAGCTCGCCCTGGTCATGCTGACGGCGCCGCTCGGCCTGATCGGCGTGTCGCTGTTCCTGCTGGCGTTCAACCAGCCCTTCGGCTTCGTCTCGCTGCTGGGCGTGATCGCGCTCGCCGGCATGATCATGCGAAACTCGGTGATCCTGGTCGACCAGATCGACCAGGACATCGCCGCCGGCCACAGCGCCTGGGACGCCGTGATCGACGCCACGGTGCGCCGCGCCCGGCCTATCCTGCTGACCGCCGGCACCGCCATCTTCGCCATGATCCCGCTGTCGCGCAGCGTCTTCTGGGGCCCCATGGCCGTCGCCCTGATGGGCGGCCTGCTGGTCGCGACCGCGCTGACCCTGCTGTTCCTGCCTGCGCTCTATGCGGCATGGTTCCGGGTCAAGCAGCCGGCCGAGAAGCCGGTTCCCGCGGAGACGCCGGCGCCCCATCCGCCGCTCGCGCTGGCGGCGGAGTGAAACTCATCTCAAGTCATGCTCCTCTCCCCCGATAGGGGGGAGAGGTTGGGTGAGGGGGTTGCAGGTGACTTGACACCCTGCGACGCCCCCTCTCCCCCTATCGGGGGAGAGGAACATGAGTCGAGAGGCTCAAGAAACCCGTCCCTCGGCCGTGCGCACGTCCGTCGTGCGGCTGGCGCTGACCTCGAGGATGATCTCGATGCCACGCACGATGTCGGCCAGCGCCATCGAGGGCGCACCGCCGAGCCGCGAGGCCTGCTCGGGGACGTAGGGGATGTGCAGGAAGCCGCCGCGGATGGCGGGCGACCTGCCCTGAACCATGTCCATCAGGGCATAGAAGATGTGGTTGCAGACGAAGGTGCCGGCAGTGTTGGACACGGCGGCCGGCAGGCCGGCCTCGCGCATGGCCGCGACGCAGGCCTTGATCGGCAAAGTCGAGAAATGCGCCGACGGGCCGCCGGCGATGACCGGAACGTCGATCGGCTGCCTGCCGTCATTGTCGCGGATGCGCGCGTCCTGGACGTTGATGGCGACCCGTTCGAGGCAGAGCTCGGTGCGGCCACCCGCCTGCCCGACGCACAGGACGATGTCCGGCTCGATCTCCTCGATCGCCCGGCGCAGGACGCCGGCCGACAGCGCATAGGAAGTCGGCAGCTCCGCGGTATGAACCGCGAGGCTGCCGATCTGCTTCTCGAGGCGCTTCACCGCCAGCGACGACGGGTTGACCTTGTCGCCGCCGAACGGATCGAAGCCGGTAACCAGCGCTCTCAGGGCCCGGTCATCACTTGTTGGCCGCGTCGACCGCGCGGCGGGCCATCACGCCCACCAGGTGAGCGCGGTACTCTGCGCTGCCGTGGATGTCGCTGTTGAGGCCATCGGCCGGGATCTTGATGTCCTTGATCGCCGCCGAGGAGAAGTCCTTGGCCAGCGCGTCCTCCATCGCCTTGACGCGGAACACGCAGGAGCCGGCGCCGGTTACCGCCACGCGCACGCCCGCGGCCGACTTCGCCACGAACACGCCCACCATGGCGTAGCGCGACGCCGGGTTGGGGAACTTCATGTAGGCGGCCTTCTCGACCTTGGGGAAGCTGATCGAGGTGATCAGCTCACCCTCGCCCAGCGCCGTCTCGAACAGGCCCTTGAAGAAGCCGTCGGCGGCATGCTTGCCGGTGTTGGTCGTGATCGTGGCACCGAGCGCCAGGACCGCCGACGGATAGTCCGCCGCCGGGTCGTTGTTGGCGACCGAGCCGCCGATCGTGCCGCGATTGCGCACCTGCGGATCGCCGATATGACCCGCCAGGTGGGCCAGCGCCGGGATCGCCGCCTTGACGTCGGCCGAGCTCGCGACGTCGGCGTGGCGGGTCATGCCGCCGATCACCACGTTGTTGCCTTCGACCTTGATGCCAGCAAGCTCCTTCAGGCCGCCGAGATCGACGACATCGCTCGGCCGGGCGAGGCGCTGCTTCAGGGTCGGGATCAGGGTCATGCCGCCCGACATCGGCCGTGCCTCGTCCTTGCCCTTCAGCAGGTTGACGGCATCCGCGAGCGACTTCGGACGGTGATAGGTAAAGTCGTACATCTCTCAATCCTCCCCTTACTTCGCCGCGCCGTGGATGGCTTGCCACACGTTGAGTGGCGTCGCCGGCATCGGCACGTGACCGACGCCGACCGGCGCCAGCGCGTCGTGGACTGCATTCATCACGGCGGCCGGCGCGGCGATCGCCCCGGCTTCGCCGCATCCCTTCACACCCAGCGGATTGTGCGGGCACGGCGTGACCTTGTAGCCGAGCTTGAACGACGGCACGTCGTCGGCACGGGGCATCGTGTAGTCCATGTACGAGCCGCTCACGAGCTGGCCGGTCGCCTCGTCGTAGACGGCGTTCTCCAGCAGCGCCTGGCCGACGCCCTGGACGATGCCGCCATGGACCTGGCCCTCGACGATCATCGGATTGATGATGTTGCCGAAGTCGTCGACCGCGGTGAAGCTCACGATCTCGACCTCGCCGGTGTCGGGGTCGACCTCGACCTCGCAGATCTGCGTTCCCGACGGGTAGACGAAGTTCGACGGGTCGTAGAAGGCGTTCTCGTCCATCCCCGGCTCGAGCTCGGCTAGCGGATAGTTGTGCGGGACGTAGGCCGCGAACACGGCCTGGCCGAGCGGCACCGCCTTGTCCGTGCCGGCGACCTTGAAGGTGCCGCCTTCGAACACGACGTCGGCCACCGAGGCCTCCATCAGATGGGCGGCGATGCGCTTGCCCTTGGCGATGACCTTGTCGGCCGCCTTCATGATGGCCGAGCCGCCAACCGCCAGCGAGCGGCTGCCGTAGCTGCCCATGCCGAACGGCGTCGTCGCGGTATCGCCGTGAACCACCTCGATCTGATCGAGCGGCACGCCGAGCTTGTCCGACACGATCTGGGCGAAGGTCGTCTCGTGGCTCTGGCCGTGGCTGTGCGCCCCGGTCAGGATCTGGACATTGCCTGTCGGGTTGAAGCGAATCTGCGCCGACTCCCATTGGCCGACGCCGCCGCCGAGCTGACCGATAACCTGCGACGGCCCGAGGCCGCACGCCTCGATGTAGGACGAGAAGCCGATGCCGCGCAGCTTGCCGCGCGACTTGGCCTCGGCCCGGCGGCCTTCGAAGCCCTTGTAGTCGGAAATCTTGATCGCCTCGTCGATGATCGGCGGGTAGTTGCCCGAATCGTACTGCAGTGCCACCGGCGTCTGGTACGGGAAGGCATTCGCCGGGATGAAGTTCCTGCGGCGCAGCTCTGCCGGATCGATCTTCAGCTCCTTTGCCGCCTTGCTGACGATGCTCTCGACCACGAAGGTGGCCTCGGGGCGGCCGGCGCCGCGATAGGCGTCGACCGGCGCGGTATTGGTGAGCGCCGCCTTGACGTTGGCGTAGATCAGCGGCGTCGTGTACTGGCCGGCGAGCAGCGTCGCGTAGAGATAGGTCGGCACCGCCGTCGAGAAGGTCGACAGGTAGGCTCCCATGTTGGCGATGGTGTCGACCCGCAGCGCCAGGAACTTGCCGTCCTTGTCGAGCGCCAGCTCGGCGTGGGTGACGTGGTCGCGCCCGTGCGCGTCGGTCTGGAACGACTCGCTGCGCTCGGCGGTCCACTTGATCGGCCGGCCGACGCGAGAGGCCGCCCAGCACACCATGGTCTCGTCGGCGTAGCAGAAGATCTTGCTGCCGAAGCCGCCGCCCACGTCCGGCGCGACGACGCGCAGCTTGTGCTCGGGAATGCCGAGCACGAAGGCCGACAGGATCAGGCGCAGCACGTGCGGGTTCTGCGACGTCGACCACAGCGTGTACTGGCCGGTGCCCTTGTCGTACTCCGCCGCCGCGGCACGCGGCTCCATGGCGTTGGGAATGAGGCGGTTGTTGACCAGATCGAGCTTGGTGACGTGCGCGGCCTTGGCGAACGCCGCGTCGACGTCGGCCTTCACGCCGAGCTCCCAGTCGTAGATCAGGTTGCCCGGCGCCTCGGCATGAACCTGCGGCGTGCCCGGGCTCAGCGCCTTGGAGAGATCGACATTGGCCGGCAGCACCTCGTAGTCGACCTTGATCGCCTCGGCGGCGTCCTTGGCCTCGTCGTAGCTGTTGGCGATGATCATCGCCACCGAGTCGCCGACGTAGCGCACGGTGTCGACCGCCATCACCGGATGCGGCGGCGACTTGTGCGGCTGGCCGTGCTTGTCCTTGACCACCCAGCCGCAGATCAGGCCGCCGACCTTGGCGTCGGCGACATCCTTGCCGGTGAATATCTCGACCACGCCCGGCATGGCCTTGGCCGCCGAGATGTCGATGCCGTTGATCTTGGCGTGCGCGTGCGGCGAACGCAGGAAGTAGGCGTGGGTCGCGCGTGCCAGGGGCAGGTCGTCGACATAGCGGCCGGTGCCGGTGAGGAAGCGCTGGTCTTCCTTCCGGGTCACCCGGGCGCCGATCCCGGTTGCGGCGGTCATGGCTAAACCCCCGCCGACTTCATGGCCGGCGCGGCGGCCAGGATCGCCTTGACGATGTTGTGATAGCCGGTGCAGCGGCAGAGGTTGCCCTCGAGCTCGCGGCGCACCGTCATCTCGTCGAGCTGATAGTTGTGGCGCTTCACCATGTCGATGGCGCTCATCACCATGCCCGGCGTGCAGAAGCCGCACTGCAGCGCATGGTTCTCGCGGAACGCCTCCTGCATCGGATGCAGCTTGTCGGCGCTTTCGGCCAGGCCCTCGATGGTGAGCACCTTGGCGCCCTCGGCCTGGACCGCGAGCATGGTGCACGACTTGATCGACTTGCCGTCGACGTGGACGACACAGGCCCCGCACTGGCTGGTATCGCAACCGACGTGGGTACCGGTCATGCCGAGATGCTCGCGCAGGAACTGAACCAACAGCGTACGCGCCTCGACCTTGCCGGAAACGGCCTTGCCGTTCACGGTCATGGCGACATTGATGGTCATCAAGCTTCTCCCTCACATTGTTGGTTCAGGGCGGAGGCGCCGGGATGCGCCCGCCGAGCGTTGGCAGGACTCTCGCAAGCCGTTTGTAGAGTGGTCAAGCGAATTGCGGATGACGACGTCGTCGAGGATGACGCTAACGACTCGCAAGAAACACGATGATCAGGATTGCTGCGCCCACGCCGATGACCAGCCAATGCCGGTAGCCGCGCTGCGCCGCGGCAGCGGCGTCCGGCCTGGGGTTCGCGCTCGCGCTGGTGCTGGCCGGCATGGTGGCGACCGGCGCCGGCGCGGGCGTCGGGGTCGCTGCGGAGGAACTCGCCACGCCCATTGCCTGGCCCGAGGTCTCCGCGGCTGGCGCCGGCGCCTCCGCGGACGGCGGCGGTGCGCTCACCATCGCCGCGAACTTGCCGAAGAACTCGTCGGCCAGCTTCCTGGCCGTGCCGTCGATCAGGCGCGCGCCCACCTGGGCGATCTTCCCGCCGACCTGCGCGTCGACATTGTAGGTGAGCGTCGTGGCTCCGGCATCGTCGGCGAGAGCAACGACGGCACCGCCCTTGGCGAAGCCGGCCGCGCCGCCCTGCCCCTCGCCCGTGATCCTGTAGCCGTTGGGCGGGTCGATGTCGGACAAGGTGACCTTTCCGGTGAAGCTCGCGCTGACGGGGCCGATGCGCAGGCGGACCTTGGCCTTCATCTCGGTATCGGAGACCATGTCGAGCGATTCACAGCCGGGAATGCAGGCCTGCAGCACGGCGGGGTCGTTGAGCGCGGCGAAAACCTTGTCGCGCGGCGCGGCGATCTTGTACTCGCCCTTGATTTCCATGTCGTAACTCCCGGCTCAAACGACAGCCTCACCCCGAGGGGCGCCCGCGTCGCGCGGGGTAACCCCCGCGCTTTGGCGCGTCTCGAAGGGTGAGGAGCAGTCGTGCTGTTTCCCACCCTTGGAGCGGGCGCTTCGCGCCCTCCTCAGGGCGAGGTTCTTGAGGAGCGCGGCTACCACTTGCTGGTATAGGAGTCCGGCGGCGGTTCTGCCAGTGGCTCGCGGATCGACACGTAGATGGTGGCCAGATAGGGCACCGCCATGATCACCGCCAGGGCGGCGAACCAGGTGGCCTGGGTGTTCCAGAACAGCGTGCGGATCACCCAGCGGCCGCCATCGACCGAGACCAGGCCGCCCGCTCCGCCGTCATGCAGCTTGATGGCGCCTTCGGTCACCACCATCACCACCGCCCAGAAGATCAGCAGGAAGGCCAGGACGATCTCCGGAAGCACCGGTCGCACCCTGCTGAACGAGCGGTCCATGCGAACGAAGCCGCGACTGCCGTCGTAGCCCAGCAGACGGCCGAACGACAGCGCCTTGGCCCAGCGGTCGGCCCGCGATACCGGCTCCGCGCGCAGGAGTGTGAGCGCCTTCCAGGCCATGAGAACGACGCTGGGAATGACGAAGCTCCAGATCGGGAAGTCGCGGTATCGGCCATCGATGGCGATCTGGCGATACCAGTCGCCAATGCGGATCACCCCATCGTACCAGTCGATGCTGATGACGATGAGGTAGAAGATGCACAGCCCGGTCAGGACGAGATAGAGAACCTGCGCCAGCAGGTCGGCACGCTGCAGGATGCGATACCGAGGCAGGGCCCGCCAGGCATGCAGCGCCTCGCGAACCCGGGCGCCGTAGAGCGAAGGATCGGCCATCCTTGCCGTGAGGCTGTCGGCGATCCCGCGCAGCAGCGCGTAGCTGAACAGCCCCAGCAGCACGGCCCAGAACACGACGCCCAGCATCTTCTCGAAGTAGAACGTGCGCGTCAGGTCGATCCACGTCGCCTGCACGTAGCAGGTCGCCACGACCTGGGCGAAGACGGCGAAAACCACGATCGCCCTGGCGCCGGCGATGCGGCGCATGCCGACGAACCCGAACAGGATCACGCCGGCCGCGATCGTGGACAGGATGTACAGGGTCCGCCAATGCGGCTCGGCGACCACCGGCTTGCCGAGCTCGAACTTGTCGTGCCGCTGGGCATCGAGCAGGCCCCACGCCGCGCCCACCGTGCCTTCCTGCCGCGCCTTCCAGTTCTGGTCGAACGCCTCGACGATGTTGTAGTCGAACTTCTCGCGATCGGCGATGCCGCGGAACGTCGAGAAGTAGCGCACCTGCTCGATCCTGCCCGGCCGGGCATCGGAGCGCATGCGGCCGTCGCTCGGCCATCCGGTCTCGCCGATGACGATCGGCTTGTCCGGGAAGCGCGCCTGCACCTTCCTGTAGATGTCGACGATGTGCTTGTCGATGGTCGGCTTGCCGTCCGCCTCGCGCCGGTCGAGACCGATCGGCTCGTCCTCCCAGTAGGGCAGGATGTGGATCGTGATGAAGTCGACCTCGTTGGCGAGCGACGGGTTGCGCAGCCAGAATTCCCAGACATCGGCGTAGGTGACGGGCTGGGACACGCGTTGCTTGACCTGCCGGATGTAGCGCCGCAGCTCGTTCGCGGTGAGATCCTTGCGTAGCAGCACCTCGTTGCCGACGATCACCCGCTCGACTGTATCCTTGTAACGGTTGGCATGATCGATCAGCAGATTGACCTGCTCGAGATTCTCCTTGTCGTTGTCGTTCAGCCAGGCGCCGTGCCAGACCTTCAGGCCGTACTTGCCGGCGCGCTGCGGCACGGCCTCGAGGTTCTCGCCGGTCGAGTAGGTCCGGACCGCGCGCACCTTGCCCTGGATGCGGCGCAGATCCTTCTCGATCTGTTCGGGTGTCGGGAAGGTGCGGGTGAGCGGGCTCTGCCCTGGCCGATAGGGGGCGAACGACACGCTCTGCAGGGGGGCCGTCGTCCATCCGGCGATCTCGACCGGCCGGTTGGGCCACCACCACCACAGGAGGTTCAGCGCCGCCATTCCCACGAACGCGAGCAGCGCTATCAGAGCACGCATGGGGAGCTTTTAGCAGCATCGTTTGGCCACGGTATGGCTTTTTCGAGTTTCCTCCTTCGGTTCGCCTCCCCAGCGTCGCTGTGGTCGGCATTTTGGCCACAAGCGGCCAGAAGCCTGAGGTGTCGCCGCCTGCCCATGGGCGTTGACATACTGCAATTGACGAGTGTGATGCTCCTGACCCCTCCGCCCCCTCCGGGGGCACCTCCCCGCGCCATGCGCAGGGAGGACGACGATTGGGATGACAGGGGGCACCTGTCCGCGTTTTGCCTGTTGAGTTCGTACATCATAGTGTCCTCCCTGCGCGAAGCGCGGGGAGGTGCCCCCGGAAGGGGCGGAGGGGTCGGAAGCCTCAGTCGAAGCGTCCGTCCATACACTTGCACCTCGCGACTCGCGGTTCATGACCCCTCCGCCCCGTAAGACGGAGCACCTCCCCGGCGAAGACGCCAGGGAGGATTTAGGCCATCCCCCGCTGCACCCCGGCGATGGCCTGGCGAACGATCTGATGGCCGCGGAACAGGACCGCTTCCTTCCAGTCGTCGGTCTCGGGATAGAACTGGCGGCGCATGGCCGCGCGCACCGGGCCGGCCTCGGTACCCAGCGGATCGCCGTACTTGTGCAGCCAGTGGTCGGCGCGGAAGGCACGCTGGCCGCTCTCGCGGTCGAAGGTGCCGAATTCCAGGGTGCACATGGTGAGCCGCGTTTCCGGCTCGGTCAGCACCCGGTTCAGGCCGTAGTGCCCGAGCCCGTCTCGCGCCTGCGAGGCCGTCTGGCCGCGCTTGGACTCGGTCACCGATTCGCCCCAGAAAGCGCGCACCCGCCGCGAGGCCGGTGTGTCGATGTCGTAGTGGGTGATCGGCTCGCCATAGCCGTACGGACCGAGGCCGGTATGGAAGTCGATCACGGCGACGTCCTGGCGGCCCTTCAGGAAGCGATCGGTGATGGCATGCAAGGTCCGGTTCGACCACGACGGCCCGCCGCCGCCGAAGAACATGCCGTCGGCATGGCTGTACTGCCCACCCGAGACGGCGCGGAAGTAGGCGATGTCCCCGACCTTCTTGCGATAGGCCGCGAGCCTGGCGTCGGCCGCATCGAGCGTCGCCTGGCCCAGGTCCTTCGGCACCAGCAGGTCGGCAACCTCGAGATAGCCCTCGTTCGTGGGGTAAGGCTTGCCGTGGTCGACGTAGTTGCGGTTGAGGTCGTTGCCTTCCTCGGTCACGCGACGGGTCCAGGCGAAGCCATAGGGGTTGATGGCATGGACGAAGACCGCCGCCGTGTCCTTGGGCAGGCCCGCCTCCCCGACATTGGCCAGCCAGTCGACCTGGAAGCCCGATCCGCAGTAGCCCTCCACGCCGTGCGTGCCCGAGATCGTCACGACGACGCGCGAGGCATCATCCGGTCCCAGACGCGCCACGTCGGTCGACAGGGCCTGCCCTTTCGGTCCCTTGCTCGGGTTGTCGTAGCGATGGGTCCGCGCGCCCGCGATGCGCGCCGCCGCCAGGAACTTGTCGCGCGCCTCGTTGTAGTCGGCGGCGAAGGAATGGATGCTGGGCATGGCCATTCGCTCAGGTCCGCAGGGTCAGGCCGCCATCGACCACCAGCTCGTGGCCGGTGATGAAGTCGGCCTCGTCGGACGCCAGCAGCAGGGCACCGCGGGCGATGTCGATCGGTTGGCCGAGCCGGCGCAGCGCGGCCTTCTTCTCCCACACGGCGCGGATCTCGGGCTTGTCGAAATTGCTCATCGTCATGCCGGTGTAGATGGCGCCCGGGCAGACATAGTTGGCGGTGATGTTGAACTTGCCGAGCTCGAGCGCCAGCGTGCGCGTCAGCCCGCCGACCCCCGCCTTCGATGCGCAATAGGCGGCCAGGCCGTAGTCGGTGTCGAACGCCATCACCGAGGCCGTGTTGACGATGCGCGCCCGGCCCTTCTCCCGGGCCCGCATCTTGAGGGCGGGAATGGCCTCCCGGCAAAGCCGGAACATCGCCCGGACATTGACGGCATTGACGTGGTCCCACTGCTCGTCGGTCATCTCCTCGACGAAGGCGCGGCCGCTCACGCCGGCATTGTTGAACAAAATGTCGAGCGCGCCGAAGGTCTCGATGGCCTTGGCGACGATCTGCTTCGGCGAGTCGGTGCCCGTGATGTCGCAGGCGAACGCGGCAATGCTGTCGTTTCCCGCGTGCGCCTCGGCGATGGCCGATGCCGGCCGGTCGACCGCCAGCACCCGGGCGCCCTCGCCGGCGAACAGGCCAGCCGACGCCGCACCAATCCCCGACGCCGCTCCTGTCACGATTGCGATCTTGCCTGCCAGCCTGCCCATGGGACTCTCCTTCACTCGACGTTGACGCCTGACGCGAGGACGACGCGCTGCCACAAGGCAAGATCACGTTCCAGCACCTCGGAAAACGCCTTGGCGCCATGCCCTACCGGGTCGGCACCGAGCCTGATCAATCGCGCGCGAAGGTCCTGTGCCATAATACCCTGGATGAAGGCGCGCTCGAGCTGGCGGGTGACGATGCGCGGCGTGCCGGCGGGGGCCATGATGCCCGCCCACACCACGACTTCCGCGGCCGGCCATCCCGCTTCGGCCATCGTCCAGACCTCGGGAAACAGCGGCGAGCGGCTCGTCGTCGTGACCGCAAGCGGCCGCAGCTTGCCTGATCCGACCATCGCCGCGGCGGACCCGGTGCCGGTGAACATGGCCTGCACCTGTCCGCCATGCAGGTCGTAGAGAGCGGGCGCCGCCCCGCGATAAGGCACATGGACGATGTCGAGCTCCGCGGCGAGCTTCAACGTCTCCATGACGAGGTGGGAGACCGTTCCCACTCCGGTCGAGGCATAGTTGAGGCCGCCGCGGTTGGCGCGCGCCAGCATGACGAAGTCGTCGACGGTCCGCGCGGTCGAACTCTGCGCGACGACCAGCACCATCGGCGTGTCCACAAGGTGCGCGACGGGCATGAGATCCCGCGGCGGATCGAAGGTCAGGACGCGGTTGACCCAGGGCGGGATGGTCACCTGGGCCGCCGAAGCCAGCAGCAGCGTATAGCCGTCCGGGTCGGCCCTGGCGACCGATGCCGCACCGCTCACGCCCGCCGCTCCGCCACGATTGTCCACGATGACAGGCTGCCCCAGCCTCGAGCTCGCCTCCTGCGCGGCCAGCCGTGCCAGCAAGTCCATCGGGCCGCCCGCCGCGAACGGCACGATGAGGGTGATCGGTCGTACCGGGAAGTCGGCGGCATCGAGCGGCAGCGGCAGGAACGGCCAGCCGATGACGGCCAGGAACTTGCGACGGCCGGGCATGGCCGCGCCCTCAGGCCACGGTGAGGACGACCTTGCCCGTCGCCTTGCGCGACAGCAGTGCGTTCATGGCCTCGGCCCCCTTCTCGAGCGGAAAGCGCATCGACACGTGCGGCTTGAGCTTGCCCTCGCCATACCACGCCAGCAGCTCGTCGAAATTCTTGCGCGCTTCGGCCGGCTCGCGACCGCGCCACGCGCCATAGAACACGCCGCGGACATCGCAGCTCTTCAGGAGCGCGAGGTTTGCCGGCAACGAAGGGATGCGGCCCGCCGCGAAGCCCACTACCAGGATGCGACCGTACCAGGCGATGCAGCGCACCGACTCGTCGAAGGCATCGCCGCCCACGGCGTCGTAGACGATGTCGGCGCCGTTGCCGGCGGTGAGCTCCTTCACCTTGTCGCGCATCTTCTCCTTGTTGTAGTTCACGAACATGGTGGCGCCGTACTTGCGGCATATCTCCATCTTCTCGTCCGACCCGACCGCGGCGATCACCTTCAGCCCCATCAGCGCACCGAGCTCGACCGCCGTCAGGCCGACCCCTCCCGAGGCGCCGGTCACCAGAAGGGTTTCGCCGGGCTTGTAGCTGCTGCGCTGCTTCAGGGCGTAGTACGACGTGCCGTAGGTCATGGTGAAGGCGGCGCCGTCCTCGTAGCTCATGTTGGCCGGCATCTTCAGCAGGTTGCCCTGGTCGACGACCGCCTCGGAGGCGTAACCGCCATGGCCGATCATGCCGATCACCCGGTCGCCCACCGCGTAGCCGGCGACGCCCTCGCCGACCTCGGTGATGTCGCCGCCGATCTCGTGGCCGGGAGCGAACGGGCGCGGCGGCTTGAACTGGTACTTGTCGGCGATGATCAACGTGTCGGGAAAGTTGACCCCGGCCGCGCGAATGGCGACCCGGACCTGGCCCCGGCCGAGCGGCTGGGACGGTATCTCCACCAGCTTCAGGCTCTCCGGCCCGCCCGGCGTCTCGCTCAGCATCGCGCGCATGTCGTCCGCTCCCGTCCGGCTGTCCCGTCGTGTGGCGGCATTGATACGATGGCCGAACCCACAGCGTCCATGGCAGCTTGCGCCTGTGGTAGAAGGGCCGACTTTCGCGGGGAGGAAGATGGCGGGGCTGCATGACGGTTCTGATTCTTGCTCTTGCGGACCGCGAGCGTCCCGCTCGCTCATCAGCATGAGCGAGCGGGACGCTCGCGGTCCGCAAGAGCTCGAGGTGCTCGATCGGCGGCGTGTCGCCCTCGCCCGCACCCGGCGCGGGCCGGCGCGCTGATGGAGGAACGCGGCGCGCTGCTGCCGGTGCTCGACCGGCTGTTCAACGGGCCGCGCAACTCGCTGCTCACCGTGGCGGCGATTCTCGATGGCCTCGAGAACCGTTCCTATGCCTTCGCCATCGCCGCCCTCAACCTGCCGAACTGCATCCCGACCGGAATTCCCTGGCTGTCCACCATCACGGGCGTGCCCATGCTGCTCCTGGTCGCGCAGTTCTTCATGGGCAGGCCTACGCCGTCGCTGCCCGACTTCATCGGCAAGCGTGGCATGGACCGTGGCCGGTTGCAGGACTTCCTGGGTCGCGCGCGTCGTCACCTGCGCCGACTGGAACGCACCATCCATCCACGCCAGGAAGCCTGGGTCTCGGGAACGCCCCGCCGGATGCTGCTGCTCGCCTGGACGGCCAACATCTTCATCCTCGCCCTGCCCATCCCGTTCGACAATCTGTTTCCCGCCTGGGCGATCCTCTTCTTCTGCCTCGCCCTGATCGAAGGCGACGGCGTCATGGCCATTCTGGGCTGGCTGCTCACTCTGGTGACCGCAGCCTGGACGGCGTTCCTGCTGATGCTCGGCCACGCCGCGATCGTGGCTGCGTTCGCGACCCTGGGCGACCTGCTCTTCGACTGACTCCCGACGAGGCCTTCATGACTGGACGATCCGACACCGTGACGGAATTGCTCGCCAACCTGGAGCGCGGCGAATCGCTGCCCGCGCGCTGGTACACCGACCCGGCGATCGCCGAACGCGAAATCACCCGGATCTTCCGGAAGAGCTGGATCTATGTCGGGGCGCTTGCCCACCTCGCCGATCCTGGCGACTACGTCACCGGATATGCCGGCGGCGTTCCTGTCGTGGTCGTTCGCGGCGAGCCCGGGCTCGCGGGATTCGTGAATGTCTGCCGTCATCGCCGGCACGAGGTCATGAAGGGCCGCGGCAATGCCCGGATGATGATGTGCGGCTACCATGCCTGGACCTACGACCTCGGCGGCCAGCTGCGGCGCGCACCGCGCTCGGAAGGCGCGCCCGACTTCCGTCTCGAGGATTTTCCGCTGCTGCCGATCCGGGCCGAGTCGCTCGGGCCGCTCGTGTTCGTCAACCTCGACCGGGAGGCGCCGCCGGTGCGGAGCGTCTTCGGTCCGGTCCTCGACATCATCGCCCGAAGCGGCATCGTGCTCGACCAGCTCGAGCCGCACAGCCGCGCCGAGGGCAACTCGCCGGCCAACTGGAAGGCGATGCTGGAGAACTATCTCGAGTGCTACCACTGCGCCGTCGCCCATCCGGGATTCAGCGCCGCCATCGACGTTCGCCCCGACCAGTACAGGTACGAGACGCACGAGTGGTTCTCGACGCAGATCGGCCCCCTGAAGCAATCGGCGCTGACCGGCCGGGGCAAGGTGCCGCCCTACGACGTCAGCGGCGCCGTCGGCGAAGCGCAGTATCACTTCCTTTGGCCGAATCTCACGATCAGCATCAACCCGGGCTTCCCGAATCTGTCTGCCGAGCTCTGGGTGCCGGATGGCCCGGTCGTCACCAGAGGGTTTTCCGACCGCTTCTTCGGCCGCGGTGCGACGGAGGAGTTCATCCGCTCGATGATCGCCTTCAACGATCAGGTCGCCGCGGAAGACGACCTCCTCACCGACTCGGTGCAACGCGGCCTCGCGGGAGGCTTCCCCGACCGCGGCCGCTTCCTGCCCAATGCCGAGCCGCTTGTGCTCGATTTCCAACGCAGGATCATCCGCGCGATTGCGGGGGAGGATTGAAGTCAAATCTCCTCCCCAACTATGTTGTGGTCGGCATTTTGGCCGCAAGCGGCCAAAAGCCTGAGGTGTCGCCGTCTTACGGCGACGGAGGGGTCATAGGCCCCAGTCCCGCTGCTCATGACCCCTCCGTCCGCGATTACGCGGACACCTCCCCGCGCTTCGCGCAGGGAGGACAAGGAGGTCAATACGAGCGCGGCAGGCCCAGCACGTGCTCGGAGATGAAGTTCAGGATCATGTTGGTCGAGATCGGCGCCACCATGTAGAGCCGCGTCTCGCGGAACTTGCGCTCGATGTCGTACTCCTCGGCGAAGCCGAAGCCGCCGTGCGTCTGCACGCACATGTCGGCGGCCGCCCAGGCCGCTTCCGAGCCCAGCATCTTGGCCATGTTGGCCTCGGCGCCGCACGGCAGGCCGGCCTCGTAGAGCGTGGCGGCCTTGCGCACCATCAGGTCGGCCGCCTCGGTCTGGGCATAGGCGCGCGCGATCGGGAACTGGACGCCCTGGTTCTGGCCGATCGGCCGGCCGAACAGCTTGCGCTGCTTGGCGTAGTCGGTCGCCTTCTCGATGAACCAGCGTGAATCGCCGATGCACTCCGACGCGATCAGCACGCGCTCGGCGTTCATGCCGCCCAGGATGTAGCGGAAGCCCTTGCCTTCCTCGCCGACCAGGTTCTCGGCCGGCACCTCCATGTTGTCGAAGAACACCTCGGTGGTGTTGTGGTTCATCATGGTACGGATCGGCCGGATGGTGAGGCCCTTGCCGAGCTCCTCGCGCATGTCGACCACGAAGACGGACAGGCCCTCGGTGCGCTTCTCGATCTGGTCGCGCGGCGTCGTGCGTGCCAGCAGCAGCATCAGGTCGGAGTGCTCGGCTCGGCTGGTCCATACCTTCTGGCCGTTGACGACGTAGGTGCTGTTGTTCTTCTTCACCGCGGTCGTGCGCAGCGCCAGCGTGTCGGTGCCGCTGGTCGGCTCGGTGACGCCGAAGGCCTGCAGGCGAAGCTCGCCGCTGGCGATGCGCGGCAGGTAGCGCTGCTTCTGCTCGGCGCTGCCGTGCCGCAGCAGCGTCCCCATGATGTACATCTGGGCGTGGCAGGCGGCGCCGTTGCAGCCGGCGCGCTGAACCTCCTCCAGCACCGCGGCGGCCGCCGAGATGCCGAGGCCGGCGCCGCCGTACTCCTCCGGGATCAGGGTGGCCAGCCAGCCGGCATCGGTGAGCGCTTTCACGAAGGCGGTCGGATAGGCGCGCTCGCGGTCGAGCTCGCGCCAGTAGGCACCGTCGAACTTCAGGCAAAGCTGGCGCACCGCGTCGCGGATCTCGGGATGTGTCGGGGCGTAGGGATTTTCCATGGCGGGCGACCCTAGTCCGACGCCTCCCCCCATGCAACGCGCGCCAGCGACTCGACGAGTGCGCCGTGGACCTCGGCGCCGAAGCCGTCGACCGTGGGCTCGCGGCGGGCAGTGACGCCGTCGACCGCGCCCGCCCGGTCGACGATTGCCCGCGTCACCGCGAGGTCACGTTCCACCGTCAGGAATTTGCGAAGGGTGCCGCTCCAGTCCTCTCGTTCGACAGCCACGGCCGCCAGCACGCCGTAGGCGCCCCAGTTCGACACGCCGGCAACGACCAGGTGATCGCACGAGGTCACGCAGGCGATCTGCTCGCCATTCGGGACGCTGCGCGCGATGAGCCCGGCCGGCAGGCGGCCCATGCCGATCTCGTTGCCGCCGTCGCCGACGGCGATCCTCGTCCAATCGCCGCCGACGAACAGATCGTCGAGCGGCGCCGTCCAGGCCGACACGTCGACGCCGCGCATGTTGCGCGGCCGGCCGTCGGCGCTGCGGCCGCAGCGCTCGATGGCGATGGCATGGCTGACGCCCGCCTCCTGCCACGCCCGGGCGACGCGCGCGATGCCCGCGGGGTCGACCACGCCGACCTCGTCGACCGCCACGCCGCCGCCGGCCTCGTTGAGCGCGACGCGCACGGCCTCGGCGCACGGCGTGTCGACGGCGATACGCACCGGGAGGCCGCAGGCCGCCAGTGCACAGGCCAGCAAGGCCGACCCGACCGGTCCGTCGGTTTCCGGCGCCGCCACGCCATCGCGCGGCACGAAGAAGCCGGTGATCAGGCCGATGCTGCGGGCGCCCGCCAGGGACCGTGCGGCATCGCCCAGGCCACCCGCGCTGGCGGCGATCAGGTCGGCCGTCCTGCGGCCGACGTCGCGGCAGACCACGGCTTCCAGGGCGGCGATGCGCCGGCCGATCTCACTTTTCCTTTGCGACATACACCCCCGTCCAGCCGATCGGCGATTCGTCGAGCAGGCCGTCGATCCTCGCACGCATCAGCTCGTAGTATTCCTGCCGCCAGCCCACGGCGGCGGCGGCCGACTTGCACTCCTCTATCATGTCGAGCGCCTCGGCAAAGCCCCCGGCCCTGTAGTGCCCGAGGAACACGGCCTGCCGCTCCACGAGAGCCTGAAAGGCCGGCATCTGCGCCACTGCCGGATCGCCGATCAGCGCGAATGCGCGCTGCGCCTCGGTCTTGCCCTTGACCATGAGGAGGTCGAGCTCGAGCGCGGCATAGTGCGGCACCTGCGCCTTCGTCATCTCCCCGACGATGATGCCCACGCCGTAGGTCTTGCACTGGCCTTCGAGGCGCGACGCCAGGTTCACGTCGTCGCCGAGGCACGAGTAGGTGAAGCGTTGGGTCGAGCCGAAATTGCCGACCGACGCGTGCCCGGTGTTGAGGCCAATGCCGATGTTGACCGGAATGTGCTGCCGGCCTTCGGCGACTGCCTCAGCCTGCCATTCGTCGTTGAGCGCGGCGAGCCTGCCCTGCATGGCAAGCGCCGTCTCGCAGGCCCGCGCCGCATGCCCTTCCACCGTCAAGGGGGCGTTCCAGAAGGCCATGATGGCGTCGCCCATGTATTTGTCGATCGTCCCCTTGTGCGACAGGATCAGGTCGGTCATCGGGGTCAGGAAGCGGTTCATGAATCGCGTCAGGCCATGAGCGTCGAACTGCTCGGAGATGCGGGTGAACCCACGGACATCGGTGAACATCACGGTGATCTCGCGCACCTCGCCGCCGAGCTGCAGCAGCTCGGGATGGCGGGCCAGCTGCTCGACCACGTCGGGCGACAGGTAGAGGCCGAAGGCGCCGCGGATCTGGGCCCGCTCGCGCTCGGTTCTCATGAACGACAACGCCGTCCCGGTGACATAGATCGCAGCCAGCGTCGCCGGGGGATAGATCGGGTCGAACAGCAGGCGGTACTCGGAGAAGGCCAGCCAGGGCACCACCAGTCCGAGGCCTATCCCGGCGGCGGCGACCACCGCCATCCGGCCGGCCGTCAGGCGCGGCAACGCCCAGACGAACAGGACGCCGATGGCCGCCAGATAGAGAAACTCGGCGCCGTCGGCGAAGTCCGGCCGGCTGAGATACTCCTGCTCGATCATCTGCTCGGCGAGCTGCGCCTGCACCTCGACGCCCGGCACCGAATCGCTGACCGGCGTGCTGCGCATGTCGCGCAGGCCGATGACGCTGGTGCCGACGAACACGACCTTGCCTTCGAGCTGCTCCGCCGGCACCTCGTCGCGCATGACCGCACGCGCCGAGATGAATCGCTCCTGCCGATGCCCCGTGTCGTACAGGGCAAGCCGGCCTTTCGCGTCGGTCCGGACCTCGATGTCGCCGGTCCGGATGGCGACGATGCCCGTGCGTTCGCCGAACGAGAGCTCGCCGCTCGCGCCTGAGGACTTGACCAGATAGGTGCTGGCGCCCTGGGCGACCCGCAGCGCCTCGATCGACAGGCTCGGGAAAAGCCCGTCCTGGCCGGCGACGCGGTACAGCATGGGAACTCGCCGGATGACGGCGCTCTCCAGATCCGTGTTGATGCTGCCGTTGCCCTTGGCCGCCGCCTCGAGCAGCGGGATGGTGCGCACCGTGCCTTGCTGCAGGGGGAGAAACTGGGCGGGATCGTCGCCCGCGAAGGCGGTGCCGTGGTAGCGGCGGGGCGCCTGGGCCGGCGCCTTCGGATCGAAGCCGAAGCCCAGCACGACGCTCGATTGCGCCATCGCGTCGGCCATGACCTGGTCGTTGTCCTGGATTGCCGCGGCCAGCTTGGCCACGGTCTCGGGATCGGTGTAGGCCACCAGATCACGGACCATCCGGCTCATCGACGAGCGATCGGGCTCGGCAAAGATCACGTCGAAGGCGATCGTCGCGACGCCTTTCTCGGTCAGCTTGTCGATCAGGCGGGCCAGGATCGTGCGCGGCCACGGCCACTGGCCGTACTCGGCGAGCGATGCTTCGTCGATGTCGATGATGCGCACCGGCGTCGCCGGGTTGTAGACCCTCGGCTCGAGGCGTTCGTAGACGTCGAACGCGAAGTCGCGCAGGCGCGACAGCTCGACGGGGTCGACGATGCGCAGCGCCAGCGCGCCGATCAGCACGAGCAGGGCGGCCAGGAACGGAATGCGCGCATTGTTGCGACCGAGCAGCCAACCCATGCGCATCCGACGCCCGACCCTCCTGAGATCGTCACTTTACGGAAGGTGGGCTGCCAAGCCAAATAGCGCACCTTGTCGACGACCTCCCCCGCAGCCTCGACCGTCGCCGGCATTTACGCGCGGCTGGGCGCCCTTGCCCTGTTCGCGACGCTCGATGCGCTGGTCAAGTGGCTGGGCGATGCCTACGACCCGTTCCAGATGATGCTGTTCCGCAGCGTCGTCGCCCTGGTGCCGCTCTATTTCCTGTATCGCGCCGACGGCGGCATCCGCCTGCTGCGCAGCACCAGGCCCGTGCTGCAATCCCTGCGCATCCTGTCCGGCTTCGGCAGCCTGTTCGGCTTCTTCTACCTGCTGCCCCGGATGCCGCTGGTCGACCTCTACGCGATCTCTTACGCCGCTCCCCTGTTCATGGTCGCGCTCGCTGCGATCATCCTCGGCGAGCAGGTGGGCTGGCGGCGCTGGAGCGCCGTCGGCGTCGGCTTCGCCGGCGTGCTGATCATGCTGGAGCCGTGGACCATCTCCATCCACTGGCTGTCGCTCGCGGTGCTGCTCGCGACTTTCAGCTACTCGGTATCGACCATATTGACCCGGCTGATCAGCCGCTACGACCACGATGCGGCGACCATCTTCTGGTTCTGCCTGTTCGCCAGCCTGGTGTCGCTGGTGGGTGCCATCCCGAACTGGAAATGGCCGCCGCTCGCCGACTGGTTCTGGCTGTGCTCGCTGGGCCTGATCGGCGGCATCGGCCAGATCCTGGTCACACGGGCGCTCCGCCTCGCCCCGGCCTCGACCCTGGCGCCGTTCGACTACAGCTCGATCGCGCTGGCCGTCCTGTTCGGCTACCTGTGGTTCAAGGAAGAGCCCTCACCAGCCGTGTGGTTTGGCCTGCCCCTGGTCATCGGGTCGGGCCTCTACATCCTGTACCGGGAGCGCGTTCGCGCCCGCGAGACCCGCCAGGCCTCGCGCGCGGCCGTCGCCGCCAACGTGCGGCATTGACGAACGGGCCCGCCAACCACATCTTGTGGGGCATGAGCGAGGCCACCTTCTCCGTTACCGACAGTGCCGCGAAGCGCATCGCCTTCCTGGCCGCCAGGGAGCCCAAGCCCGTGATGATGCGCGTCGCCGTCCTCGGCGGCGGATGCTCCGGGTTCCAGTACAATTTCTCGTTCGAGGAGCAGCGCAACGAGGACGACCTGCTGATCGAGCACGGCGGCGCCTCGGTGCTGGTCGACAGCACGTCCCTCGAGCTGCTGAACGGCAGCCAGCTCGACTACGTCGAGGAGATGGTCGGCTCCGCCTTCCAGGTGACCAACCCGAACGCCACCTCGTCCTGCGGCTGCGGCAACTCGTTCAGCGTCTGAGCGGGCTGCGATGAGCCGGCGTCAGTCGACCCGGCCGCGATGAAGATCGCGACCTGGAACGTCAATTCCGTCCGCCGGCGGACGGGCCATCTCGTGTCATGGCTGGAAGCCGCGCGTCCCGACGTCGTCGTCCTCCAGGAATTGAAGGCCCTCGAGCCCCAGTTCCCGCGGCTCGAGATCGAGGCGGCCGGCTACAAGGCGGAGATCGTCGGCCAGAAGGGCTTCAACGGCGTCGCGCTGCTGTCGCTTCACCCGGTCGAGATTACCGCCCGCACCCTTCCGGATGCCGCCGACGACGAGCCGGCGCGCTACATCGAGGGCCGCATCCAGACAAAGGATGGGCCGCTGACCGTCGGCGGGCTCTACCTGCCCAACGGCAACCCGATCGGCACCGACAAGTTCACCTACAAGATCGCCTGGATGGAGCGCCTGCGACAGCGGGCATGCGAGCTGCTGGCGCGCGAGGAGATGTTCGTGCTGGGCGGCGACTACAATGTCTGCCCGACCGCGATGGACGTCTACGACCCCAAGGCGTTCGCCAACGACGCCCTGTGCCAGCCGCAATCACGGGCCGCGTTGCGCCGCCTGCTCAATCTCGGGCTGACCGACGCCGTGCGCGCCTTCGATCCGGAGGGCGTCTGCTACACCTTCTGGGATTATCAGGCCGGCGCCTGGGCCAAGAACTGGGGCCTTCGCATCGACCACCTGCTTCTCTCGCCGCAAGCCGCCGACCGCCTGACCGCAGCCGGCATCGACAAGGCCGAGCGCGGTAAGGTCGAGCCGTCCGATCACGTCCCGGTCTGGTGCGAGCTCGAGATCGCGGCTTGATCCTTTCCTCCCCAGCGTCGCTGCTACGCTGGGGAGGAGAAGAGCAGCCCTACTCCGCCCCCGAGCCGATCACACCGCCGTCGGCGATGATGCACTGGCCGCAGACGAAAGCGCCGGCCCGGGAGGCCAGGAACACCGCGACGCCGCCGATGTCGTCGGGCTGGCCGATCCGTTTCAGCGCCGCCTTGCCCTCCTGGGCGCCGCGAATCTGGGGGTTCTCCCAAAGCGCCCGCGCGAAGTCGGTCTGGATCAGGCCGGGCGCGATGGCGTTGACGCGGATGTTGTGCTTGCCCCATTCCATCGCGAGCGACTTGACCAGCGACAGGTCGGCCGCCTTGCTCATGTTGTACGCCGCGATGTGCGCCGAGCCGACCAGCGCCCCGATCGACGACACGACGATGAAGGCGCCGTCGCGCCGCTCGGCCATCTCGGGGCCGACCAGGTTCATCAGCCACAGGTTCGACATGACGTTGTTCATCATGATCTTCTGGAACACGTCCTCCTTCAGCCCAGTCAGCGGGCCGAAATAGGGGTTCGAGGCGGCATTGCAGACCATGATGTCGATCTTGCCGTAGGCCTTGCGCGCGGCGGCCACCAGGTTCTCGAGTTGCGCCTTGTCGGAGATGCTGGCGGCGACCGCCGTCGCCTCGCCTCCGCGCGCCACGATTCCCTTCACGACCTCCTCGCAGGCCGGCAGCTTGCGGCTGGAGACAACGACCTTGGCGCCATGCGCCGCCATCTGCTCGCAGATCGAACGGCCGATACCGCGGCTTCCCCCCGTCACCACCGCCACCTTGCCGGTCAGATCGAACATCATCGCGCCGTCTCCTCGCCTCGGGATCCATTGGGGTCATGGTCGACCACGGCCTGGTTAGAGCACATTCCGGGCGGCTCAAACCAGCCGCCCGGATTTGCGCCTGCCGCGCCGAAGGGATTCTCTAAGCGCGCACGAACAGCGCCATCAGCTCGACATGCGGCGACCACAGGAACTGGTCGATCGGCAGCAGCTTCTCCAGCCGGTAGCCGCCATCCTGCAAGGTGCGTGCATCGCGGGCGAAGCTGCCCGGATCGCACGAGCCGTAGATCAGGCGCGGCACCTTCGATCGCGCGAGCTCGCCCGACTGCGCCAGCGCGCCGGCGCGGGGCGGATCGAGGACAACGGCATCGAACGCGGCGAGCTCTCTCGCGCCGAGCGGATTTCGAAACAAGTCGCGCCGCTCGGCCGTCAGGCTGCCGACGGGAAGCCGCCGGAGCGCCGCGTCGATCGCGGCCACCGCCGGCCGGTCGCTCTCGAACAGCGCGACCCTGCCGGGCCGGCCGAGCGTCAATGCGCCGAGCCCGGCGAAAAGATCGGCGAGCCTCGCCGCATCGCCGGCCCACTCCGACACTGCGGCCCGCATCGCCTGCTCGGCCCGCTTCGTGGCCTGCAGGAAGGCGCCCGGCGGCGGCTCGACGCGGGCCTCGCCGAACAGCAGGAGCGGCGGGCGCCGTACGACGACCGGCTCGGCGGTCGCCCGATCGCCCCAGCTCAGCCGGGCCAGGTCGGCGCGCTCGGCGAGCGCCACCAGCGCCTCGCGCGCGTCGAGGCCGAGATCGAGCCGCCGATGCGGCCGCAGCAGCAGGTCGATGCCGCTGTCGGTCTCGTTCACGATGGCGTCGGCGGCCGCGCCATCGGGCAGCAGCGTCGCCGCTGCCGCGCGCAGCGGCCCGAGCAATCCCGCCACGGAGGGACGCAGCACCGGGCAGGCCTCGACATCGACCACCTGCGGACTGGCGCGCTCGTGAAAGCCCGCCATCACATGCCGGCCCTGGCGTCGCACGACGAAGTCGGCGCGACGGCGCTCGCCCGGCACGCCGGTCACCGGCGGCTCGACGCGCGGGCACGCGACGCCGCGCTGCGCCAGCGCCCGGGCGATCAGCTCGACCTTCCACGCCATGTAGGCGTCGCGCCGCCAGTGCTGCAGCGCGCAACCACCACAGGTTCCGAAATGCCGGCACGGCGGTGTCTCGCGATGACGCGACGGCGACAGGACCTGCGCGAGCGCGCCGACGATGCCCTCGCCACGCTTGTCGCGCGGCTCGGCCTCGACCGTCTCGCCGGGCAGCGTGAACGGCACGAACCAGCGCGTTCCGTCGATCTCGCCGATGCCGTCGCCGCGCGACCCGATCTCGAGGATGTCGAGCGTGACGCTCACACCCGTCTCACCCCAGCCAGCTCCGGGCCGGGCGCATCTCGCCGACCAGCAGGCCGACCACGTTCCTGACCGGCGGCTTCAGGATCTCCGCGCCGAGCCCTGCCGGCAGCACGCCGAGGTGATCGAGCAGCGCCGCCATCGCCACCTCGGAGGCGCGCGCCGCGCCGTCCCACATCTTGATGGCAACCCCGAGACCCAGGGTCGGCAGCATGCCGCAGAACACGCCCTCGGCGCCGGTCTTGACCTGGGCCACGCCGGGCAGAGCGGCATTGATGCGGGTGCAGAAGCGTCCGGTGCCGGCCATCATGAAGGGCTCGGCATTCATCGCGGCGCGGATGCGGCTGGCGGCGTCGGCGTGGCGGCTCGACAGGCGCGACGGATCGGCCATGCTCGCCATGGCGCGCGCCAGGCTGACCAGCGGCGTCGCCAGGGTGGGGATGCCGCAGCCGTCGGTGCCGTGCGGGAAGGCGTGGGCATCGGCACCACACAGCTCGGACATGACATCGCGCAGGCGGCGCTGCACGGGATGATCGTAGCGGATATAGCCGCGCGTCGGCTCGCCGTGCTGAACGGCCGTGGTCAGGAATCCGCTATGCTTGCCCGAGCAGTTGTTGAAGGCCGGGGTCGGCGTCCTGCCCTCTCGCACCAGTTCCTCGAGCGTCGCCGGCAGGCGCGGCGGATGGGTGCCGCATTCGAGATCGCTCTCGCCGAGCCCGACCCGCTGCAGCCAGGCGCGCACGGTCTCGACATGCCGCTTCTCGCCGCTGTGCGAGGCGCAGGCGAGCGCGATGTGCTCGTTGCCGAGACCGAAGCGCTCGACCGCACCGCTCTCGACGAAAGCCATCGCCTGGATCGGCTTGTTGGCCGAGCGCGGCAGGATCGGCGTGTCGATATCGCCCCACTGGGCGACGACCGTGCCGTCGGCCTCGACGACCGCGGCGATGCCCTCGTGACGGCTCTCGACCACCGGCCCGCGCGTCACCTCGACCACGACCGCGCCGCTGCTCACCACTGGCGCTCCAGCTTGACTGCCGTGATGTTGTCCTGGTGCTCGGCGGCGGCGGCCAGCACGGCATCGATCAGCGCCTGGACCGGCCGGGCCGCGATGGACGCGATCGCCGCCTGGCTCAGGGTTTGAACCCCGTCGCTGCAGAGCAGCAGGCGGGCGTCGCGCTCGAGCTTGCGGCTGCCCCGGTCGATCAGGTTGAGCTTCTCGCCCATCACCGCCTCGCGCAGCGTATGCCGCGCCGGATGGCGCTCGGCCTCCTCGGCCGTCAGCATGCCGCGTTTCACCATCGCCTCGATCTGCGGCACCATCGAATGGTCGGCGTTGAGCCGCTCGATGCGGCCGAGCGAGACGAGGAAGAAAGGCGAATCGCCGACGCTGATCCAGCGCACCTCGTCGCCGCGCACCTGCGCCGCCACCACGGTCGCGCCCATGCCGGCGAGCTCGGGCTTGCCGGCCGCGCCGCGGCGGACGGCGCTGTTGGCATCCTTCAGGCCGTCGGACAGGCCGCCGCCCTGCTCGAGCGAATGCACGAAGGTCTCGACCACGATCCTGCTCGCCACCGCGCCGCCCGCGTGGCCGCCCATGCCGTCGGCCACCACGGCGAGCAGCGAGCCGTCGCCCAACGTCTTCAGCGCCCAGCTGTCCTCCTGATAGGGCCGCGCACCCTGGTGCTGACCGCCCTCGCCCCGCCAGCCGCTCGCCATGGCTAGTGCCAGACCGCCGGCAGCTTGTTGAGACCTCGCAAGGTGAAGGTGCGCCGCCAGGAGGGTGAATCCATCTCGGTCAGGCGAATGTTCGGGATGCGCTCGATCAGCGCGGCGAACACCAGCTCGGCCTCGAGCCGCGCCAGCTGCGCGCCGAGGCAGTGATGGATGCCGCCGCCGAACGACATCGGGCGGATGTGCTGACGCCCGACGTCGAGCCGGTCGGGATCCGGGTACTGCGCCGGGTCGCGGTTGGCGGCACCGAGCAGCGCGATGATGCTCTCGCTCGGGCCCAGCCGGACGTTGCTCAGCTCGACCTCGGTATTGGTCACGCGGCCGGTGAGCTGGACCGACGAATCGTAGCGCAGCAGCTCCTCGACCGCATTCGGGATGAGCGCGGGATCGGCCTTCAGGCGCTCCCACTGGTCGGGATGTCGATGCAGCGCCAGCAGGCCGTTGCCGATCAGGTTGGTGGTGGTCTCGTGGCCGGCGCCGAACAGGAGGCCGATATTGGCGTCGAGCTCCTCGGGCGAGAGCTTGTCGCCCGCCTCCTCGGCCCGCACCAGCTCGGTGGTGAGGTCGTCCTGCGGATCGCGCCGGCGCAGCTCGCACAGCTGCTTGAAGTAGACGCTCGCCATCTGGGTGTTGCGGTTGGCCTGGTCGAGCTCCTCGCGGGTCATCGGCACCGGGTCGATGATCCGGCCATTGACGTTGCTGCCCGCCAGGAAGGGCGCGCGGTGATCCTCCGGAATGCCCAGCATGTCGCAGATGACGAGAACCGGCAGGCGGTGCGCGAGGTCGCGCATGACGTCCATCTCGCCCTTGTCGATCACCCGGTCGATCTGCTCGTCGACCAGCGCCTTGATGCGCGGCCGCATGTCGGCGACCCGGCGGGCGGTGAAGGCCTTGTTCACCAGGCCGCGCAGGCGCGTATGGTCGGGCGGGTCGAGCACCAGCATGGTGCGCGCCAGGTTGGCGATGGCCGGCTCGTCGAGACCCGCCTTCTCGCCGTAGCGACGGCGCATGTTGCCGACGAAGTCCTTGCCGAACCGCTTGTCGCGCAGGATCAGCGCGACGTCCTCGTAGCCGGTCGCCAGCCAGAAGCCCTGCGGCGTCTTGTAGACCGGTGCGGTCTCGCGCAACCGCCTGTAATACGGGTACGGATCGGCGATGAAGGCCGGGTCGAGCGGATTGAAGGCGAGCGGCGCCTGGTCGGCGGCGGGCGGGGAGAAGTCGTTCATGCCGGCTCCCTTTAGCACGATCCCCCTTGCCGCGCGAACGACCACCCTCCTAGCATGACCGCCATGTTTTCCCTCACGCAGGGCCTGCGGCGTGCCGTGCAGACCAGGCCCCACGGCATGGCCACCCACTTCGCCGGACGCCGCTTCACCTGGTCGCAAACCCTGGATCGCGTGAGCCGCGTCGCCGGGGCGCTTTCCGCACTCGGCGTGCAGCACGGCGACCGGGTCGCCATCCTGGCCCTCAACAGCGATCGCTATCTCGAGCTGATGTACGCCATCCCGTGGATCGGCGCGGCGATGGTTCCGCTCAACACGCGGCTGGCACCCCGGGAGATCGAGTACATCCTGACCGATTCGGGCGCGTCCGTGCTGTTCGTCGATACCGCCATGTCGTCCCACCTGGCGGCTCTCGAGCACGACATGCCGGGCGTGCGCGAGGTGATCTGGCTCGACGACACGCCGGCACCGTCCGGCCTGCTGCGCTACGAGGACCTGGTGGCCTACGACCCGGTCGACGATCGCGGCGCGGCCGACGACGACCTGGCCGGCCTGTTCTACACCGGCGGCACCACGGGCCGGGCGAAGGGCGTGATGCTCAGCCACACCAACCTCGTGGTCAATGCCCTGAACGGCGTTGCCGGCATCGGCTTCACCGCGGACACGACCTACATCCATTCCGGCGCCATGTTCCACCTGGCCGACGGCGCCTCGACCTTCGGCGTGACCCTGTGCGGCGGGCAGCACGCCTTCGTGCCGCGGTTCGAGCCGGTAGAGGTGCTGCAGACCATCCAGTTCGACCGGGTCACCCACGCGCAGTTCGTGCCGACCATGATCAACATGCTGGCCAACCATCCGCGCCTCGCCCAGTTCGACATCTCCACCCTCTCGCTCATCCTCTACGGCGCGTCGCCGATGCCGGAAGGCGTGCTGCGCAAAGCCATGCAGGTGATGCCTCATGTCCGCCTGTTGCACGCCTACGGCATGACCGAGGCGGCGCCGATCGTGACCCTGCTCGACCCGCGCTACACCACGCTCGAGGGCAAGTATGCCGGCCGGTTGAAGTCGTGCGGCCAGGCCGCGCTGGGCTGCGAGATCAAGGTGGTCGACGCCGACCGGCGCGAGGTGCCGCGCGGCACGGCCGGCGAGCTCGCGATCCGGGGCGCCAACATCATGAAGGGCTACTGGAAGAAGCCGGCCGAGACCGCCGCCGTGCTGGCCGACGGCTGGTACTACTCCGGCGACGGCGCGACCATGGACGAGGAAGGCTTCGTCTTCATCGTCGACCGGCTCAAGGACATGATCATCTCGGGCGGCGAGAACGTCTACTCGGCGGAGGTCGAGAATGCCGTCTCGCTGCTCGACGGCGTCGCCGAGGTCGCCGTGATCGGCGTGCCCGACGAGCGCTGGGGCGAGCGCGTCCACGCCATCATCGTGCCGAAGCCGGGCGCGACGCTCACCGAGTACCAGGTGATGGCGCACTGCCGTGCCCACATCGCCGGCTACAAATGCCCTCGCAGCATCGACTTCCGCGACCAGCCCCTGCCCCTGTCCGGCGCCGGCAAGGTGCTGAAGCGCGACTTGCGCGAACCCTACTGGAAGGGCCTCGTCAAGGCGGTGAACTGACTACACCAGCGGCACGTAGTCGTACTCGCCGACGCCTTGAAGCACGAGGAAGGTGAGCGAGCCCGTGCCGACATTGGTGACGAGGTGCGGGCGGCCCGGAACGGCGACATAGCTCTGGCCGACGCCGAGCCGCACTTCCTCCTTGGGCTGCTGCAGGAAGAGCCGCATCTCGCCCTCGAGAACGTAGAACGTGTCGCTGATGTTGGTGTGATAGTGCCAGGGCACGGTCTGCGTCGGCGACAGCTGCAGCTCGCTGATGCGAAAGCCGGGCCGCTCGGCGTGGCGGGCGCGACGCTCGACCTCGTAGAGATGGTCGGCGTTCGCGACGGGTTTCAGCCTGTGTTCTGCGCTCATGTCGGGTCCACCCTTTGGCGAAGCGTATCACAACGATGCCAAAATCGCGCTGGCGCGCGGCGGGCCGAGACCGTACAGGCAGGCGCGGACGGGAACAGGGAAGCCCATGCTCACGATCTACGGTGTCTATCGCTCGCGCGCGTCGCGCAACATCTGGCTGGCGGAGGAGCTTGGCCTGCCCTTCGAGCTGGTGCCGGTGGTCCAGCACTATCGCCTGCCCGACCCGACCGCCGCCGGAGCGCCGCTCAACACGCGGTCTCCCGATTTCCTGAAGATCAATCCCAACGGCCACGTGCCCACGATCGTCGACGACGGGCTGGTTCTCCACGAGTCCCTGGCCATCAATCTCTACCTTGCCCGCAAGCACGGCGGCCCGCTGGCGCCGGCCAACGTCGCCGAGGACGGGGAGATGACGATGTGGACGCTGTGGGCGGCGACCGAGCTCGAATCGCAGGCCCTGACGATCCTCTATCGCCGCGTCGGCGGGCCGGCGGGCCTGGTGAGGGATCCCAAGGTCGCCGATGCAGCCGTGATGGCGCTGCGCGGGCCGTTTGCCGTGCTCGACGGCGCTGTCGCCAGGAATGGCTTCCTGGTCGGCGGCCGCTTTACCGTGGCCGACATCAACGTGGCCGAGGTCGCGCGCTATGCGCAGGCTGCACCCGAGCTGTTCGATGCCGCCCCGAACGTGAAGAAGTGGCTCGCCGCCTGCCAGGCGCGTCCCGCCTTCAAGAGGATGTGGGCCGCGCGCGAGAAGGAACCGGCGTAGACCAGACGGCGGGGCGGCGCATTCCGCTTCATGCCGAGAGCACGAGGCGGTCGATCGAGGGCGCGAAGCCGAACTCCTCGTAGAAGCGACGGGCGTCGCGATTGAAGGCATGCACCGCCACCTCCAGATGGGTGGCGTGGCGGCGGCGCGACCAGTCGCGTGCCGCGTCGAGCAGGTGCCGGCCGATGCGCCGGCCGCGCCGATCGGCGCGAACGACCAGGTTGTCGACCTCGACGACGCGACGCGGCACCGCGCCGCTGAACGCCGAGCCTGGCCGCGTCAAGAGCACGGCGAGCCCGACGACCGCTTGCCCGTGCTGGGCGACCAGCACTGTCGAGTTCGGTGCAATCAGCCACTGCTCGATCTGCTCGCGCGTGCGTGCCGGCCCGTCGAAGGCGCGAAAGAAGTCGGGGCGCGCCTGGCGGTGTATCTCGTCGAGCTCGTCGAACAGCGCGATCAGCGCCTCGTAGTCGTCGAGACTTGCTTCCCGCACCCGGACCCCGGTGGTCATGCCGCCAGGACCAGGCGATCGCTCGACAGGGCGAAGCCGAAATTCTCATAGAAGCGCCGCGCCTCGCGGTTGGCGTTGCCGACCTGCGCCTCGACCTGCGTGGCACGGCGCTGGCGCGACCACTCGACGGCGGCAGCGAGCAGACGGCGGCCGATGCGGCGACCGCGCTGGTCGGCGCGCACCACCAGGTTGTCGACCTCGACCACCTTCCGGGCTCCGCCGCCTGCCACCGGCGTGACATGGGTCACCAGCACGGCGACGCCCAGCACGCCGTCCTCGCTCTGCGCCACAAGCAGGGTCGTGCCCGGGCTTTCGAGCCAGGCAAGCACCTGCTCGCGCGCATGATCGGGATGGTCCAGCAGGCCGATGACCGCCTCGCAATCGCGCGGGCCCGCCAGGCGCACGCGAATCGACGGCGGCGGCAACGGCCGGTGCAGTTCAGCTTCCATGATCGACATCTCGTCCTCCGTTTGCGGTCCCGCCGCGGCCCGGAGGCCCTTTCCAGAAACACAGAAGCCGCCGGTAAGCGGCGGCTTCGTCAGGTCACAACCCTTCGCGCCGCCTATTTCAGCAGCGTAAAGTACCAACCCTTCTGGAGCAGGTTCGTGAGCATGGCAGCATAATGGCCGCACGCGACCGAGCTGTCAAATACTCTGCCGATCAACGCTCCGCGTTCTTCTTCCAGAACGTCCATGTTGGGGATCTGCTGGGAGCGCGCCACTCCGATGGCGCTCTTCGTGGTGACTGCACATCCCATGAGCGCCGTCAGAGTGGCGCGCTCCCGCACATGACCGCTCGTCGCATGCTCGACATCGGTCGCTGCAGCTCGTCATGATGGAACAAGACATCGAGGTGCCGGGCATGAAATCCAGACTCGCCGCTGCCGCGCCCTGGTGGCAGCCGACCAATGGGAGTTTGCTCGCGATCCGCGGCGGACGGCCGCTTGTCGGGACCTATCCGATCAGCGGCGCCAAGAATGCCGTGCTGCCCCTCATGGTGTCGGCGCTGCTCACGCCGCACCTCGTCACCCTGCGCAACGTGCCGGCCAATCTCGACGTCGCGGTGCTCGCCGCGTTGCTGCAGCGGCTCGGCTGCGGGCTGCACTGGTCGACGCGCGGCGGCGATCTCGCGCTCACCCTCTCGGCCGACCGCGTCCATCCCGCCGGAATCGACGCCGACCTCGTCGCGCGCATGCGCGCCTCGGTGCTGCTGCTCGGTGCCCTGCTGGCGCGCTGCGGCGAGGCGCGCCTGCCGATGCCGGGCGGCGACGCGATCGGCTTGCGCGCCATCGACTTCCACATCGCCGGGCTGCGCGCCATGGGCGCAACGGTAACGCAGGAGGGCGGCCTGATCAGCGCGACGGCGCCGGCCGGCTTGCGCGGCGCCGACATCCTGCTGCCGCAACCCTCGGTCGGCGCGACCGAGAACCTGCTGCTCGCCGCCGTCCTGGCCAATGGAACGACGACGATCCGCAACGCGGCGCGCGAGCCGGAGATCGCCGATCTCGCCACCTGCCTGGTCGCGATGGGCGCAAGGATCACCGGCCTCGGCACGCACCGGCTGACCGTGACCGGCGGCACCGCGCTCGCCGGCGCTGTCCACCACGTCATGCCCGATCGCATCGAGCTCGGCACACTTGCCTGTGCCGCCGCCATGACCGACGGCGAGCTGAGGCTGCCGCACGGTCGCCTCGACCTGCTCGGCGCCGCCGCGGACTCGTTCGCCGGTGCCGGCATCGACCTTCACGAGACGGACGGCGGCCTCGTTGCTCGCCGTGCTGCTGGCGGATTGCGCGGCATCGACATCACGACACAGCCGTTCCCGGGCTTCGCCACCGATCTGCAGGCGCCGACCATGGCGTTGCTGACCGTCGCCGCGGGGGCGAGCGCGATCTCCGAGTCGATCTTCGAGCAGCGCTTCCGTCACGTCGACGAGCTGCGCAAGATGGGGGCCGACATCGCCGTGCACGGCCGCACGGCCCGGGTGCGCGGCGTCGACCGGCTGCGTGGCGCCGCTGTCACCTGCACCGATGTCCGGGCCGCGGCCGCGCTGGTGCTCGGCGGGCTGGCCGCTGCGGGCGAGACCGTCCTCGATGGCCTCGACCATCTCGACCGCGGCTACGATCGCATGACCGAGAAGCTCGCCGCCTGCGGCGCTGCCATCGTCCGGAGCGATCGCCCGTAGAGACCTGGATCAGCTGCCGAATTCACGCATCATGCCGTCCTCCCTGCGCGAAGCGCGGGGAGGTGCCCCCATACGCGTTAAAGTAATAGTTTAGCTTTTGGGTAAAGTGTTATGATTCCATGAGAAAATGGAACAAGCACTCCCTCTACTCGCAGACCAGTT
>Ga0268299_1000415_pt1 | contig 137442 bp, 141 predicted proteins | sample NOBtaG_FD_193484 | JGI IMG/M metagenome (GOLD analysis project Ga0268299, IMG submission 193484) | Activated sludge microbial communities from bioreactor in Nijmegen, Gelderland, Netherland - NOB reactor | ecosystem: Engineered > Bioreactor > Aerobic > Activated sludge | place: Netherlands...
CTCGCAACGCAGCTGTTTGAGTGTGGCCATGTTTGGTCTCTCCGAGGGGATCGTGAGAGAACCTTAAAAACATGCCCCAAACCATTGAGAAACATCACATATTCCGATATGCGAATCCCCTGCCCTATCGGGGGAGAGGCTAGGTGAGGGGGCTTCGGAGGCTGTCGCAGTGCGTATAACCCCCTCACCCAACCTCTCCCCCTAGCGGGGGAGAGGTGTTCGAACTTGAGAGTGAGAAGTCGTTATTCGGGAGGATCCCATGGCGAAGATTGCATTCATCGGGCTCGGCAACATGGGTGGCCCGATGGCCGCCAATTTGGTCAAGGCGCAGCATCAGGTGACGGCCTTCGACCTGTCGGCGGCGGCGGTCGAGGCGGCGGTTGGGCACGGTGCCCGGAAGGCCGCGTCGGCCGCCGAGGCGGTCAGGGAGGCCGAGGTGGTGGTCACCATGCTGCCGGCCGGCAAGCATGTGCGCGAGGTCTACGAGAAGGACGTGCTGCCCAACGTCGCCAAGGGAGCGCTGCTGATCGATTGCTCGACGATCGACGTCGACAGCGCCCGCCATGTCGGCGGGCTGGCCGAGAAGGCAGGCTTCGAGATGATCGACGCGCCGGTCTCGGGCGGCGTCGGCGGCGCGACGGCGGGCACGCTCACCTTCATGGTCGGCGGCGCCGACCAGGCCTTTGCCAAGGCCAGGCCGATCCTGGAGAAGATGGGCCGCAACATCGTGCATGCCGGCGCCAGCGGCAACGGCCAGGCCGCCAAGATCTGCAACAACATGATCCTCGGCGTCTCGATGATCGCCGTCAGCGAAGGCTTCATGCTGGCCAAGCGGCTCGGTCTCGATGCGCAGAAGCTGTTCGACGTGGCGTCGACGTCGTCGGGTCAGTGCTGGTCGCTCACCAACTACTGCCCGGTGCCGGGGCCGGTCCCGACCTCGCCGGCCAATCGCGACTACCAGGCCGGCTTCACCGCGGCCATGATGCTGAAGGACCTGCTGCTGGCGCAGCAGGCAGCGAACGCGGTCGGCGCCAGCACGCCGATGGGGGCAGGGGCGGCTCAGCTCTTCAACCTGTTCGTCAACAGCGGCCACGCGGCCAAGGATTTCTCCGGCATCATCCGCATGCTCGACGGGAAGTGAGACGACCATGATCACGCTGTACGACCTGGTCCTGCGGGACGACCGCCGGCCGAGCCCATTCTGCTGGCGCGCCAAATTCGTCCTGAAGCACAAGGGATTGGCGTGGCGGGACGAGCCCATGGGGTTCACCGAGAAGGAGAAGATCGCCTTCGCCCAGTCGCAGACGGTTCCGGTGATTCACGACGGCCCAACGGTGGTCAAGGACAGCTGGGCGATCGCCCGGCACCTGGACGAGGCCTACCCCGACAAGCCTCTGTTCAAGGACGAGGCGGCGCTATCGAATGCCCGCTTCGTCACGGGCTGGGTCGATTCGATCGTGCAGGCGGCGCTGTTCCCGATCGTCGTCAGCGACCTCTACGATCGGGTGCGCCCGGTCGATAAGCCGTATTTCCTCGAGTCGCGATCGAAGAGGCTCGGCACGACCGACTTCGCGGCGTTCCAGAAGACGGCACGCGAGAGGGGCGTAGTCAATTTCCGCGCCGTGCTGGAGCCGGCCCGCCGCGTCCTGAAGGAGCAGACATTTCTCGCCGGCAGCAGCCCGGGCTACGCGGACTATGCGTTGGGCGGGACATTCCTGTGGGGGCATGTCGTCAGCCCGCTCGCCCTGCTCGAAGCAGACGATCCGATCCATCCGTGGCGGGAACGCATGCTCGACCTGTACGACGGCATGGGCCGCACGGCGAAGGCCGCGTGAGGTATGACGCCGTCGACTGCCGGGCGCCACGACGGTCGGCATGGCGGTCTGCTGGTAAAATCGCGGCGGCCTGCCGCTGCCGTGGCGACACGCGGCCGGACTACGTCGAGAGGACGCTCGACCTGGCGGAGCGACGCCTGACGTGATGGAGGGCGAAATCATGGTCTTCCGGACTGCGAGCGTGCCGCTCGCTTGGGCTCATGGGCGAGCGGGACGCTCGCAGTCCGGAAGAGCTTGAACGTCCTTCTGCTCGACGCCTCGCCTGCTTCCACCCTGGGCCGAGCGCGCGCGGGGCGACCTGTTTCCCTCGTTGCAGGGACGGGGTTATGGTGGCCCGGCCAGCCGAGGGAGACCGCGTGGCCGACGTGACCGACTTCAAGCCTGCCGACCATCGATTCGGGCCGACCCACTGGTTCGAGGACATCAAGGTCGGCGACAAGTTCTACATCAACTCGCGCACCCAGACCGAGGCTCTGTTCGCGGCGTTCCAGCTCGCCAGCGGCGACAATCATCCGATCCACTACGATCGGGAGTACTGCCGGGCGCGCGGCCATCGCGACCTGCTTGCGCATGGCCTGCAGGTCGCGGTCCAGGGGGCCGCGGGCGGCGGCATTTTCCCGCACGTCATCGGCGATGCCCTGATCGGCTTTCTCGAGCAATCCTCGCGCTTCCTGAAGCCGGTCTATTGCGGCGACACGCTCTATCCGATGCTGGAAGTGAGCGACGTGAAACCCGGCCGGACCACCGGCGTCGTCGTCATGAAGCTCACCATCCACAACCAGAAGGGCGAGCTGGTGAGCGACGGCGAGCACAAGTACTTGCTCAGGCGACGGCCAGCGTGACAGAGGTGTCCCGTTGGCGAGATCAGGGTCAACGAAACCACCATCGACGCGGCCCATGAACGGTCGGCCGCGACCTGCACACCGGACGAAGCGAGGATGACATGCTGGGAGTGATCGCCAAGCTTACCATCAAGCCGGGCACCAATGCCGAGTTCGAGGCGACCATGAAGGCGTTGCAGGCCAAGGTTCGGGCAGACGAGCCGGGCAACAAGCTCTACGCCCTGCACAAGACGGCCGACGCCAATGTCTACGTCATGCTCGAGCGCTACGACGACCAGGCGGCGCTGGACGCCCACCGTGCCGCGCCGCATTTCAAGGAGCTGGGACGCAAGCTCGGCGACTATCTCGCCGGCCGCCCCGACGTCCAGGTGATGACCGAAGTCTGACCTCTGCAGGGTATTCGGTACATGGACGGCTTCTTCCATCGACACACCAAGCCCGGCACCGCTCCCGGCACGCTGGCCGGGCGCGCGCCCGTGCCGGACGAGGCGCTCGACTTCACCCTCGTCGAGTACACGGCGGACGACGTTCAGGTGCTGCATGGCGTCGAGGTCGACGAGTGCCGATTCCATCTCGGCACGCCGGGGCGGACCTGGATCGACGTCGGCGGCCGGCCGAGCTCGGACATGCTGCGCGACCTCGGCATGGCCTTCAACCTGCACCCGCTGGCGCTCGAGGACGTCTTTCACGCCCATCAAAGGAGCAAGCTCGATCTCTACGAGGGGCAGGGCTTCATCGTCCTGAACGACCCGGCCTACGTGGACGGCGTGCTCCATCCGCGCCAGGTCAGCATCTTCTTCGGCGAGAACTACGTGATCTCCTTCCACGATCACAAGATGGACATCTTCAAGCCGGTGCGCGACCGCGTGCAGACGGCGGGATCGCGGCTGCGCATCTTCGGCATCGACTACCTCGTCTATGCGCTGATCGACCTGGTCGTCGATCGCAAGTTCCCCCTGATCGAGGCGGTGTCGAGCCATCTCGAGGAGCTCGAGGACGAGGCGCTGGAGCATCCGACCGGGGAGACGCTCAATCACATCCATCAGGCACGGCGCGCGCTGGTGGCCTTCCACCGCATCCAGTGGGCGGAGCGCGAGACGGTTCTGGCGGTCATGCGCCCGGACGTGCCGTTCATCATGCCGGAGACGCGGACCTACCTGCGCGATTGCTTCGACCATGCTCTGGCCGTGCTCGACCTGGTCGAGAGCTACCGCGAGATGACCAACGGCCTGATGGAAGTCTACCTCATGCACGCGTCCAACCGCATGAGCGAGGTGATGAAGACCATGGCCATCATCACCGTGTTCTTCATGCCGCTGAGCTTCCTCGCCGGCATCTACGGCATGAACTTCGATCGCGACCACGGAAACATGCCGGAGCTCGGCTGGAAGTACGGCTACGCCTTCTTCTGGACGATGGTGGTGGTGATCGTCACCTCGCTGTTCATCTGGCTGAAGCGCAAGCGCTGGATCTGAAGGAAGGCATCATGTCGTCGGACTTCCGGATCTTCGGTTCCGAGCTGTCACCCTACTCGGTGAAGGTGCGCTCCTACTGCCGCTACAAGGGCCTGCCGCACGAATGGATCCCGCGCTCGCCCGCCGTGCAGGCCGAGTTCCAGAAGTACGCCAAGCTGCCGCTCGTCCCGCTGGTGGTGACGCCGGACGGCGTCGGCATCCAGGATTCGACGCCGATCATCGAGCAGCTCGAGACGCGTCATCCCGAGCCTTCGATCGTGCCGGCCGATCCGACGCTCGCCTTTCTGTCGGCCTTGCTGGAGGAGTATGGCGACGAGTGGGGCAACAAGTGGATGTTCCACTATCGCTGGTTCTACCAGCCCGACGCCTGGGCGACGGCGGAACGCATCGCGCTTCAGATGATGGGAGCCAGGGGCCCGCTCGCGGTGGCGGAAGCGCGCACTGCCGTCGCCGAGCGCATGACCGGACGGCTGGGATTCGTCGGTTCGAGCGACGCGACCAGACCGACGATCGAGGCGTCGTTCAGGCAGGTGCTGGCGTTGCTGGAGGCTCATCTGGCGAAGCGGCCGTACCTGCTCGGCGGCCGGCCGGCGATGGCCGATCTCGGTCTTTGGGGGCAACTCTACGAGGCCGCCACCGATCCGACGCCGGGCGCCCTCATGCGGGCCTCGTCGCCCAACGTGATGGCGTGGGTGCAGCGCATGGTGTCGCCGGCGGCCGATGGCCCGTTCGAAGCGTGGGACGCGCTGGCGCCGACCTTGCTGCCGGTGCTCGAGAAGGAAGTGGGCGGCCTGTTCCTGCCGTGGTCGGCAGCGAACGAGGCGGCGATCAGCCGGGACGACAAGTCGTTCGAGACCACCCTGGGCGGGGCGGGATGGTCGCAGACGCCGCAGAAGTACCATGCGCGGTCGCTGGCCGAGATCCGCCGCAAGTACAAGGCGGCCGCCGCGGCGCCGGGCCTGGCTGCGATCCTCGAGCAGACCGGCTGCCTGAGATACCTGGCGGCGTGAATGGTCTCCGGCAGCTTTTGGCGGCGCTGGTTTGCCGATCGTTCGCCCGCGCGATCCCCGCCGCCATTGACCACGGCAGCGGTCGACGAGGCACCTGCCGTCGGGCAACCCGTCGAAGCGCCGCCGGCGCCACCCGAGCCGCCGGTCGCCGAGCTTCACGCGGCCAAGGCCGCGCCCGGAGTGCGCGAGATCACGACGATGGCTGAGCTCGACGCGGTGCTGAGGGAGGCGGATGCGGCGCACGCGATCTCCGACGACGCGCTGCGAGCGGCCCTGGCGTCGTTCAGGTACGTCGTCGACCTGGCAGGCTTGCCGTCGGACCCGTTCTCGAAGGAGTACACGGACTACCAGCTCGGCCTCTACGAGCTGGTCGCCGGGCGTCCGTACAAGGTCGAGAACGAGCGCAGCACCTTCCCGAGCAGCGACCCCGGTTCGTTGCCGTTTCCCTACTTCACGGAGAGCTGGAAGACAGTCTCCAGTCAACTGATGTTGACGGGGCTGATCATCAAGACCCTCGCACTGCCGTCGAGATCATCCATCCTGGAGCTCGGATCGGGCTGGGGGAACACGACCCTCGCGCTTGCCCAGATGGGCTATCGGGTCACCGCCTTCGACATCGAGCCGCACTATCTCGACATGGTCGCGCATCGCTGCAGGGGCCTCGCCGACCCGCCACGGCTTCTGTGCCGCGATTTCGCCGGCATTGCGGAGCTGGACGACAGGTTCGACGCGATCGTCTTCGATGCGTCGTTCCATCACAGCGTGGATCACCGGGCTTTGCTGGCGGCGCTCGTCGGCCGGTTGGCGCCCGGCGGCAAGGTGCTGTTCGCCGCCGAGCCGATAGACGACTCGCTGCCCATGCCCTGGGGCCTGCGTCTGGATGGCGGCAGCGTGTGGTCGACCCGATGCCGCGGCTGGCTCGAGCTGGGGTTCACGGAGACCTACTTCCGGGAGGCCGCCAACCGGGCCGGGTTCTCGGTCGAGAAGGTGCACCACCCGGTCGACGAGTTCGGCACGATGTACATCGCACGGCCGAGGTAACTGCGCGCCTCGCCCCAGCACGCAAGAGCTGGAGCCGTCGTTCCAAGCTGAGCCGAGCCGTGCGCGGGACCGAGTTTGAGCATGGTCCCGTTGACCGCGGCATCGGGATCGATACTCTTGCTGGGGCGCGTTCGCTTCGAGCGCCTCGAGGAGGCTCGACACCGGCGCGGGGGAACGAGGTCTCGATGCCTGCCGACAGTCCAGCCTCGAAGCCATTGGCACCAACCACCGTCACGCGCGTCGTCAGCTACCGGCTTCGTCCAGGACAGGCGACGGCTTTCCAGCACTGGTTGAGCAGGATCAATGCGCGCGCGCGAGGGTTCGACGGGCTTTCCGGAATCGACGTCGTTCCGCCGGCCGATGGCGCCCCCGCCGGAGAGTGGACGGTGGTCTACCGCTTCCAGGGCGACGCGGAGTTTCGTGCCTGGCTGGGCTCCGACGACCGCCGCGACCTGCTTGCCGAGGCCTCGCCGTTCCTCGACGGCGAACCCGTCGAGTACACGCTGGATGAGCCATCGGTCCCGGACGATGGACGGGCGATCGTCACGGCAAATGCGGTGCTGCACGGCAAGGAGGCCGAGTACGAAGCGGCCGACCGTGCGTTGAACGATGCGGCCGCACGCTTTCCGGGCTTCGTCGGTGCGCGTCTGTTCAAGCCCGCCGCCGGCGACAGCAACGTCTGGTCGACGTTGATCCGTTTCGACAGCAAGGCCAACATGGATCGCTGGCTCGCGTCGACGGAGCGCGCCGCCGGGCGGGAGGTGCTCTACCGCTATGTCGCCAGCCACCACGCGAGCGTGGTACCGACGGGTTTCGGCAGCTGGTTCGCCGTTAACGCCGTCGACCATGTCGAGGCGCCGCCCTGGAAGCAGGCGATGATCGTGCTGGCTGCACTCTTCCCCCTGGTGATGGTGCTCAACCTGACAGTCGGCAACCTGCTGGCGCAGTGGCACGTGGCATTCGCGATCAATGTCTTCGTCGGCAACGCGCTCGGTACCATCGTGCTCACCTGGGCGCTCATGCCGGTTGTCGTGCGCTCGATGGACTGGTGGCTGTCGCCCCGCGCCTCGCAACGCGACAGCTGGCTCGGCGTGGCGGCGGTGCTGCTCGTGTACGGCGTCGAGATTGCCGTGTTCGTTGCGCTGGCCTGAAGCCGGGACGGGAGAGGATCGTGCGCCTGCAGTCACACTACCTAGCGCTGGCCGAGACAGTCGAGGAGGCCCTCGAGGCAAAGCGCCGGCGTCCGGAGGCGCGCTTCTTGGCGGGCGGCACGGAGGTTGTCGCCGATCAGAATCTCGGACTGCTGCAGCCGGCCGGCTATGTCGGGCTGCGCGGCATCGCGGAGCTCGGCCACATCGAGACGACGCCGGAGGGGGTTCGGATCGGCGCCGGTGTCGTCGTCGCCCGTCTGCTCGATGCGCCGGAGCTGAACCGCATCCCTTTGCTGCGCAAGGCTGCCCGCGCCTTCGGCACCCGGCAGGTCCGCAACCGCGCGACGGTGGGCGGCAACGTCGCGAGCGGCCTGCCCGACCGTACGCTGACACCCTGCCTGCTGGCCTTGCAGGCGACCGTGCAAGTCGCCGCCGCCTCGGGTACCCGCCGGACGATTCCCCTGGCCGAGTTGCTGGTCGCACCGGGCAGGACACGCCTTTCGCCCGATGAGCTGGTGCTGTCCATCACCGTGCCGCCGGTCGAGGGCTTCCAGGGGTACTTCATGGTGGGGCCGCGCAACGCGCAGTTCTATCCCACCGCCAGCGTCGCCCTCGTGGTCGCGTGGAGAGAGCGCGAGGTGCGGCTCGGCCTCGGCAATGCCGGACCCGTGGCAATGCGCGCGGCGCGCGCCGAATCTTTCGCTCGCGACGCCATAGATTGGCCGGGGCGACGGATCGGCGCCGGTATCGCGGCGGCGTTCGGCGAGCATGCGGCGGCTGCCTGTACGCCGGCGAGCGATGTCGCGGCGGGGGCGGACTATCGCCGCCATGCCGTCAAGGTGATGGCGCGACGCGCCCTCGAGCAGGCCTTCGGGGAGGCTGGTACATGAATGCCGACGAAAGGATCAGCTACACGCTGAACGTGAACGGGCAGGATCGTCAGGTGAGCGATGCATGGTATGCCGAGGACCTGCTTTACGTTCTGCGATATCGGCTGGGGCTCAGCGGAACCAAGTACGGTTGCGAGCACGGCCAGTGCGGAGCCTGCACGGTTCACGTCGACGGCGAGGCGGTCTGCTCGTGCCTGGAGCTGGCCGCCGGCGCGATCGGCGCCAGGATCGTCACGATCGAGGGCTACAACCAGGCCGATGGCGGGTTGACGCCGCTGCAGCAGGCCTTCGTCGACCATGGCGCGCTGCAATGCGGCTACTGCACGCCCGGCATGATCATGGCCGCAGCGAGCTTCATCGCCAGCCATCCCGATGCGACCGAGGACGAGATTCGCGAGGGCATGGTTGGCAATCTGTGCCGGTGCACCGGCTACGGCCGCATCGTCGCGGCCATCGCCGATGCGGCCAAGGTGCGCCATGAGCGCTGATCTCAGGACGGATCCGCATGCGGTCGGGATCGGCGCCAGCCGTCGCCGTCCCGACGCCGTCGCCAAGGTGCGCGGCGAGTTCGAGTACGCGACCGATCTCGGCGAGAAGGGGATGCTGTGGGGCGCCACACGACGCTCGCCGCATCCCTATGCGCGAATCCGGCACGTCGACCTCGCGCCGGCGAAGGCGATGGCGGGCGTTCATGCCGTGCTGGGCGCCTGGGACGTTCCCGACAACCGGTTCGGGGCCATCAACAACGACCAGCCCGTGCTGGCCGACGACTATGTGCGCTATGTCGGCGAGCCGATCGCGATCGTCGCCGCCGACGATCGCGAGACGGCCCAGCGCGCCGCCGCTGCGGTCGAGATCGAGTTCGAGCCGCTGGTGCCGGTCACCGATGCGATGGAGGCCCTCGCGGCGGGACGCATTCACCGGCACGTCGAGCTGACGCACGGCGATCCAGAGGTCGTCGGCGAGGTCCAGGCGGAGGGCGAGTACTTCACGGCGCGCCAGGATCATTCCTTCATGGCGCCCGATGCCGGGATGGCCCGGCCGGACGGGCGCGGCGGGGTCGAGGTGATCGGCGCCACCCAGTGGGTCCATGCCGACCGGCCGCAGATCGCGGCCGCGCTCGGCTTGCCGGAGGAGAAGGTGCTGGTGCGCAACGCCGGCATTGGCGGAGCGTTCGGCGGGCGTGTCTCGATGACCTGGCAGATCCATGGCGCGCTGCTCGCCATTCACACCGGGCGGCCGGTCAAGTTCCTGTACGGTCGCAAGGAAGCCTTCCTCGCGCGCTATCATCGCCATCCCTCGCGCATCTGGATTCGCCATCATGCGACGCGCGACGGCAGGCTGGTGAAGGTCGAGGCGCGCCTACTGTACGAGGGCGGGCCTTACAGCCACACCTCGGCGGCCGGCATCGGCAATGGCGCCACGCTGATCCAGGGACCCTATCGAATTCCCAATGCCCGGATCGAGGGGTGGGCGGTCGCCACCAACAACGGCATGTGCGGCCCGCTGCGTGGCTTCGGCGTGCTGCAGGCGGTCTTCGCGGCCGAATCCAATATCGACCGGCTGGCCCGCGTCCTCGACATGGATCCGGCCGAACTGCGCGCTCGCAACGCCCTGCAGCGCGGCGACCGCTGGATGTTCAACCAGATGCAGGACAGGCCTGCGCCGGTGCGCGAGCTGATCGAGCGCTGTCGCGGCATGGAGCTGCCGGCCCCCTTGCCGGCAGACGTTCATCCGGTGCATCTGCCGGGCGGCATCGCCACGCCCACGCGGCCCGGCCATGTCAGGCGTGGGGTGGCGCTCGCCGCCGCTGTCAAGAACGTGTGCCTGTCCGAAGGGGCGCCGGTGAATTCGACGGCGCTGGTGACGCTGCGCGACGGCATCGCCGTCATCGATTGTGCGGCGGCCGAGGTCGGGCAGGGGTTCGTCACGCTGGCGTGCCAGGCCGTGCAGACGGTGCTGGGCGTGAGCGACGTACGCATCGGGCCGGTCGACACCACCATGCCGCCGGCGGCCACCACCGACGGCAGCCAGCAGACGGTGACCTCGGGTACTGCCGTGGCGCTCGCTGCGTCGGCCGTGAAGCGGCGCCTGCTGCGCTTCTTCGCACGTGAGCACGATCTCGACGTCAACACGCTCGATACGAGCGACGATTTCGTCGTGGACGGCGCAGGCCGCCGCCTCGCCACGATCGCCGAGGCCGGCATGGGGCTGATCTTCCGCGCCACCGAGCGCTTCGCGCAGCGCCGAACGCGACCGCTCGACGACCTCGAATCGGACGATCCCGTCCACGTCACCTTCGGCTTCTCGGCCAACCGCTGCGTGGTCGATGTCGACGTCGAGCTCGGCCTGGTGAAGGTCGTCCAGATGGATGTCGTGCAGGACATCGGGGCCGTGGTGAACCCGCTGCAGGCCTGCGGCCAGATCGAGGGCGGGTCGGTGCAGGGGATGGGCCTCGCCCTGATGGAGCGCCTCGAGGCCGAGGGCGGCCACATGCTCAACCCCGACTGGCGCGGCTACCACATTCCGACCTTCGTCGACGCACCGGTCATCAACACCGAGTTCGTCTGTCATCCCGAGCCGGGCTACGACCTGGGCTGGAAGGGCATCGCCGAGCTGCCGCACGTGCAGGCGCCACCGGCGGTGCTCGCGGCCGTACGCGCCGCGACCGGCCGGACCCTGCCATCCGCGCCGGCCCTGCCCGAGCAAGTCTGCGGCGTCGTCGATGACGGCACGCCGCTGACGCTCAACGCCGCCTCCGGCGACAGCCGGCGCGGCCCGTGGAAGGTCTCGCCGCCGGAGCCGGCGACAGGTCCGTGGTCACCGACGACCACGCGCTGAGCCGGCGCGCTCAACGCCTGGCATCGAACTGCGGCCTGGGCTTGGAGATGACATAGGCCGAGACGTCCCAGGCCTGCTGCAGGGTGAGGACGGGGTGGTGTGGATCGACGCCGCGCGGCATGTTGCGTTGGACGAACCCGACGATCCGCGGATAGCGGTCCATGCCGGCGCCATCGTTGAACGAGTCCGGACCCCACAGCGGCGGGAATTCGTAGCCGCGAGCATCGCCGACCGGGCCGTTGCGCTTGCCGAGCCCGTCGACACCGTGGCAGGCGGTGCACGAGGCCGCATAGACCTCGGCGCCGCGCGCGGCGTCGGGCGGCAGTGCGGCAGCCGGCGCGGGCTCGGCGTGCACCGCCGCCGGTTCGCCGATGTAGCGCAGATAGGCCAGGTAGCCGGCGATCTCGCGCGAATTGTCGGGCAGCCCGCGGCCGTTCATCGACCGCCTCATGCATTCGTCGATGCGCTCGGCCAGGGAGATGACCCGCTGGTCGCGCTCGGAGAATTTCGGGTATGTCCTGACGATGCCGACCAGGGGAAGCCCGGCCCGGTTGGTGCCGACGTCGAGGTGGCAGTTCCGGCACGCCAGGTTGTTGCCGGCAAAGCGCATTGCCGGATTGGCGACCTCAGGGCCGATCACGGCGTAGGTCTCGGCGATCAGGCGATAGCCGTAGGCGATCAGGGCGCCGTCGGGCATGTCGGGCGTGACGAAGCCTGTCCCGCCGGCGCTGTAGTCCGGCCAATTCGTCGGCGGTGTACGGGGCGCACTGGAGAGGTTGGCGGACGGCGGGGTGGGGCGCAGGGCAATGCCAGCCGCGGCGACAATTCCGCAGAACGCCAGGAACACCAGTACGAAAAGAGATCGGGCCGAGTTCATCGCAGTGCCGAAACGATCAGCGTCACTCCCGAAAGGGCAAGCAGCATTAGCACGAGGCGGCGAAAGCCGGCATCGTTGACTCGGCGGTAGAGCAGCAGCCCGAGGCGCGTTCCGGCGAGGCTGACGGGAACCGCGATAGCCGCCCAGATCAGGTAGCTGCGGTCGAGGAAGCCGGCCACCCCCGCCGACACCAGCGCGGCGAGCAGGATTGCCATGTTGAAGGGTTGCAGGACGCCGCGCTGCTCGTCCTTGCCCCAGCCGCGCAGCTGCACCCAGATGATCGGCGCCGGACCGCTGAGGCTCGCCATGCCGCCCAACACGCCGCCAGTGAGGCCGACCGTCGCGTCGGCGAGACGTCCGCCGCCGCGCACGCGCGGCGGGTAGCGGACGAATGCCATCCAGGCGCTGTACAGGATCAGGAACAGGCCGAGGCCGACCTTGAGCGGCTGGACGTGGACGTGCTCGAGCAACAGCGTGCCCAGCGGAACGCCGAGCAATCCCGCCGCCAGGAACGGCCACAGGCGCGGCCAGCGCACGCCACGCCAGATCGACGGCAGGGCCTGTGCGTGGCCGCACACCGAGCACAGCGCGACCAGCGGCGCCGCAATGGTGGGGGGCATGGCTTGCAGCCAGAACCCCAGCGCGATCAGCGCGTAGCCGGTGCCGGTGAGCCCGTTGACGAAGCCGCCGACCAGGGCGCCGGCGACCACGATCGCAATGTCGCCGGCGGGCGGCAGATCGGCTACCTAGGCGCCGGCGGAGAAGGCCTGGATGCCGGTCATGGCGCGGCCGAGGATCAGCGCGTGCACGTCGTGCGTGCCCTCGTAGGTGTTGACGGCCTCGAGGTTCATGACGTGGCGGATCACGTGGTACTCGTCCGACACGCCGTTGCCGCCGTGCATGTCGCGGGCGACGCGGGCGACGTCGAGCGCCTTGCCGCAGTTGTTGCGCTTGATGAGGGAGATCATCTCGGGCTGGGCGTGGCCCTGGTCCTTGAGGCGGCCGACGCGCAGGCAGGCCTGCAGGCCGAGCGCGATCTCGGTCTGCATGTCGGCGAGCTTCTTCTGGATCAGCTGGTTGGCGGCGAGCGGCCGACCGAACTGCTTGCGGTCGAGCGTGTAGTTGCGCGCCTGCTTCCAGCAGAACTCGGCTGCGCCCATGGCGCCCCAGGCGATGCCGTAGCGCGCGTTGTTGAGGCAGCCGAACGGGCCGCCGAGCCCGGCCACGTTGGGCATCAGGTTCTCGGCCGGGACGAACACCTCGTCGAGCATGATGGCGCCGGTGACCGAGGCGCGCAGGCTGAACTTGCCCTCGATCTTGGGCGTCTCGAGGCCCTTCCAGCCGCGCTCGAGGATGAAGCCGCGGATGGCCCCGCCGTCGAGCTTGGCCCACACCACCAGCACGTCGGCGATCGGCGAGTTGGTGATCCACATCTTCGAGCCCGAGAGCTGGAAGCCGCCGGGCACGGTGACGGCGCGCGTCTTCATGCCGCCCGGGTCCGAGCCGTGGTCGGGCTCGGTCAGGCCGAAGCAGCCGACCCACTCGCCGGTGGCGAGCCTGGGCAGGTACTTCATGCGCTGCTCTTCCGTGCCGTAGGCATAGATCGGATGCATGACCAGCGAGGACTGAACGCTCATCGCCGAGCGATAGCCCGAATCGACGCGCTCGACCTCGCGCGCCACCAGGCCGTAGCTCGTGTAGTTGGCGCCGGCGCAGCCGTACTTCTCGGGCAGGGTCGAGCCGAGCAGGCCGAGCGCGCCCATCTCGTTCATGATCTCGCGATGGAACTTCTCGTGCCGGTTGGCCTCGAGCACCCGCGTCATCAGCTTTTCCTGGCAGTAGTCACGCGCCGCGTCGCGGATCGCGATCTCGTCCTCGGTAAGCTGGTCGTCGAGGAAGAACGGGTCCTCCCAGTCGAACGGCTTGGCGTCGGCGCTGATGCCCTTGGCGGCGCTTCTGATCGGGGTGGCGGCAACGGACATAGGGTCCTCCTGGCTGTCTTCGCGGCGTCTTAACAAGGGACAGCGGCGGGCGCAAAGCCTCCGGTCCTCCTCCCCAGCTGCGCTCTGTCGAGCTTACACTCAGGTTGTCCTCCCTGCGCGCAGCGCGGGGAGGTGCCCCCGGAGGGGGCGGAGGGGTCATGAGCCAAGGGTCTCGACATGAGTTTCCGATCAGTGTCGTCACTATGATGAGCGTTCTGGCAAAGCGTGTGTTGCTCTCGACCCCTCCGCCCCCTCCGGGGGCACCTCCCCGCGCTTCGCGCAGGGAGGACAGCATGATGCGTGAATTCGGCAGCGTAGGACCGGGGAGGGATTCGAGAAGTGTCCGCTCCGTAGCAGCGCAGACGGGGAGGGGGGTGAAAGGCGACGTCGCAAACCTACAGCGCCGCGTGCGCCCGGCCGGTCAGGGTGCGGGAGATCAGGAGGCTGAGGCGGCCGAAGGGTTCCGAGGCGCGCAGCTCGACGGTGCGCGGGCGGGGCAGGTCGATTGTCACGTCGGCGGCGATGCGCCCGGGACGGGCCGTCATGACCACCACCCGATCGGACAGGAACACGGCCTCGGCGATCGAATGGGTGACGAACAGGACGGTCTTGCGCGCCTCGCGGGCGAGATCGCGCTCGCCCCAGATGCGCAGCAGCTCGAGCCCCATGTCGTCGCGCGTCATGGCGTCGAGAGCGCCGAACGGCTCGTCCATCAGCAGCAGGGGCGGGTCGAGCAGGAGGGCGCGGCAGAGCGCGGCGCGCTGTTGCATGCCGCCCGACAGCTCGCGCGGCAGCTTGTCGGCGAAGCCCTGGAGACCGGCCATGTCGAGCAGCTCGTGCGCCCGCAACCGCAGGCTGCCGACCTCCCTGCCGGCGAGCTCGGCGGGCAGCAGCACGTTCTGCAGGATGGTTCGCCAGCGCAGCAGGTTGGGCGCCTGGAAGACCATGCCGACGTCGGGGATCGGGTCGCGCACCGCCCGGCCGGCGACCATCACGGTGCCGAGCGTGGCCGGCCGCAGCCCGGCGACGATGCGCAGCAAGGTCGACTTGCCGCAACCGCTCGGGCCGACCAGCGACACGAACTCGCCGCCGCCGACCGCCAGCGAGATGCCGGCGAGGGCCTCGACCGGGCCGCTCGCCGTCGCATAAGTCATGTCGACCCGGTCGAGGCCGATCAGGGATTTGTCCACGCTGGTCAGGAGCTACGTGTCAGGATCTCGGCATGTCGACCTTGGTGAAGAAATCGGTCGAGTACACGTCGGCGCAGTCGACCTTCTTCGACAGGCCCATGTAGGTGTTCACCAGATCGACCGACTCGCACATCTTCGTCCTGTCGATCCAGCCGATGCCGTTCTTGGCGAAGCGGTCGGTCTTCATCAGGCCGAGCCCGATCATCATGTTGGGCGTCATCACCTCGACATCGACCTCGGGCACGCGCTTCTTGAAGATCTCCATGGCGGCCTTGGGATCGGCCATGACGTCGCGCCAGCCCATGTAGGAGGCTTCGAGGAACGCCTTGAGGACGGCTGGGCGCTCCTTCATCGTCTTGGCGCTGGCGATGATCGACATCGAGTACATGTCGAAGCCGAAATCGGCCCACGGCATCATTACGACATTGCCCTTGCCGGCGGCCTTCTCGTAGAGCGGCAGGCCGGTCGAGTAGTCGCCGACGCCGTCCATGCGCTTCTCGGCCACGGCGGCGATCTTGGCGGCCGGCTCGATGTTCACCCACGCGACCTTGGAGGCATCGATTCCGTTCACCTTGGCGAAGGCGGGGAACATCTGGCGCTGGCTGTCGCCCGGAGGCGCGCCCAGCGTCTTGCCCTCGAGATCCTTGGGCTTGGCAAGCGGGCTCGACTTGAGGCTGAAGATGTTGAGCGGCGTCTTGTCGAACACCATGCCGACCGTCTTGACGGTGGTGCCGCGGCCGACCGAAGCGATCACTACGGCGGCATCGGCGAGACCGGCGTCGGCCCGGCCGGTGTCCACCTTGGCGATCGAATCGCCGGAACCCTTGGAGTTCTCGAGGGTGACGTCGAGTCCCTTGGCCTTGTAGTAGCCCTTGTCGAGCGCAACCCAGTAGGCGGCGTGGTCGCCGACGGCGAACCAGTTCAGGGCGAAGGTGAATTTCTCTTGCGCCGACGCGCTGGTTGCGGCCGCCAGCAGGGCGGCCAAGGACAGTGATGCGATGCGAATCATGATGCGCTCCTGTTGCAGCTCCCCGTTCCCATTATCACTCGGCGCCTTCAGCCCACGGCGCCCACAGGCGGGCAGCCAGGACGACGGCACCATACAGCAGCAGGCCGACGACGGAGATCCAGATCAGCGCCGCGAACGCCACCGAGGTGTTCATGCTGCTCTGGGTCGTGACGATGACATATCCCAGGCCCCTCTGCGAGGCGACGAACTCGCCGACGATGGCGCCGACCACGGCCGCCGTCGCCGTGATCTTGAGCGCGCTCAGGATGTAGGGCAGCGCATTGGGCAGCCGGATCTTGACGAAGATCTTCCATTTCGGCGCGTTGAACACGCGCCCGAGATCGAGCATGTCGGGCTCGATCTGGGTCAGGCCGACCGCAGTGTTGATCACCACGGGGAAGAAGCCGATCAACGCGCCCATCAGCATGTTGGGGAAGATGCCGTAGCCCATCCAGATCAGGAAAAGCGGCGCTACCGCGACCTTGGGCAGGGTGTTGACGAACACCAGGAAGGGTACCAGGGCATTGGCCATCAAGGGCGACCAGGCGATGGCCACGCCGAGCACGATGCCGGCAACGGCCGCGAGCACGAAGGCGCCGATGATCTCCAGCGTGGTGATCCAGACATGCTGCGCCCAGTTCGTATCGCCGAACCACAACGCGTTCCACACGGCAAGCGGCGACGGCAGCAGGTATTCGCGGATGCCGCCAAAGCTCACCGCGATCTGCCAGCTCGCCAGCAGGATCGCGAACAGCACGATCGTCGGCCAGTATTGGCGGCTCGCCAGCGTGAATTTCGTCATACGCGTGGCGAGACGGCGCTGTTCAGTGCTTTCATGTCGCTGATATCATGCCCCAGCAGACGCCGCGACAGAAGGCGGATCTGCTCGGCGACGCGAGGATCGGTGAAGCTTTCTCTTTGCAACGAGGTGATTCGCGATCTCCCGTTCGAGCGTCAATGCGCCCTGGCTGCCGGGCTCGGGTATCACGGGCTCGAGCTGGCGCCGTTCACCCTGGGCGACGACGCCTGGCGCATGCCGGCCGCCGGGCGCACCGCCATCCGTCAGGCCTGCCGGGACGCCGGACTCGAGGTGAGCGGCCTGCACTGGCTGCTGGCGGCGCCGGCCGGGCTCTCGATCACCACCGCGGATCGCGCCGTCTGGCGAAGGAGCGTCGACGTGCTCTGCGCCTCGGTCGATCTCTGCGCCGAGCTGGGCGGAACCTACCTGGTCCATGGCTCGCCCGCGCAGCGCCGCGCGTCCGGCGCGGACGACCGGTCGCGCGCGGAGGAGGCCTGGCTGCTGGCGGGCGAGCGCGCGGCGACGGCGCGCGTCGCATACTGCATCGAGCCGCTGGCGGCGCCGGACTGCAACTTCGTCAACACCCTGGGCGAGGCGGCGGAGATCGTCCGGCGGCTCGGCAATCCGGCCCTGCGCACCATGGTCGACACGCTCGCGGCCAGCCTGATGGAACCCGAGCCGGTGGCCGACGCCATCCGCCGCTGGATGCCGACCGGCCTGGTGGCGCATGTCCAGCTCAACGATCGCAACCGGCGCGGCCCCGGCCAGGGCGATGATCGCTTCGCGCCGGTCGTCCGGGCGCTGCGCGAAACCGGCTATGGCGGCTGGGTCGCGATGGAACCCTTTGTCTATGAGCCCGATGGACCGACGTGCGCGGCGCGCATGATCGGCTATGTCGCAGGCCTGCTGGAGCAGCATGCATGAAGGTCAAGCTGGAGGAGGTCGAGCGCTACGAGCGGCATGTGACGATGCGGCTCGCCTTCCGCTTCGGCGTGATCACCGTGACCGACGCCACCCAGGTGGTGATCAGGGTGCGCATCGCGCTGGCGGACGGCCGCACCAGCGAGGGCGTGGCGGCCGAGGCGCTGGCGGCGAAGTGGTTCGAGAAAAGCCCCAACTTCACCGATGCCCAGAACCTTGAGCAGCTCCGCCAGGCGCTCGGCCTCGCCATCGAGCTCTACCGCGCGCACGGCTTTGACACGCCGTTCGACCTGTTTGCCGGGACCTACGCCGAGCAGCAGCGGCGCGGCGCCGAGCTGGGGCTCAACCCGCTGGTGGCGGCCTACGGCCCGGCCTTGCTCGATCGAGCGATCCTCGACGCCGTGGGGCATGCCACCGGCCAGTCGTTCGCCGCCATGATCAGGCGCAACGTGCCGGGCATCCGGGCGACCTCGCTGACGCCGGATATCGAGGACGCGGCGCTGGCGGGCTTTCTGGGCAGCCTGAGGCCTCGGCCCGGCATCGACGTTCGCCACACCGTGGGGTTGGTCGATCCCCTGACGGCGGCCGACCGACCGGCGTCCGAGCGCGTCGAAGACGGCTTGCCGGAAACCCTGGAGGAGGTCGTCTCGTACTATCGCGGCCGCTACTACAAGCTGAAGGTGGGCGGCGATATCGGGGCCGATCTCGAGCGGCTGGGCCGCATCGCCGCCGTGCTCGATGCCGGTGCCGGCGACTATCGCACCACCCTGGACGGCAACGAGCAGTACGACGACGTCGAGGGCATCGTCGAGCTGTGGCAAAGGATCGAGGCGACGCCATCCCTGGCGCGGTTGGCCGGCTCGATCCTGTTCATAGAGCAGCCGATCAAGAGGGCGGTGGCGCTGTCGCGTTCGGTCGAGCCGCTGGCGCGGCATCGCGCAGTGATCATCGACGAGTCGGACGGCGAGCTCTCTTCGTTTCCGCAGGCCCTGAAGCTCGGCTATTCCGGCGTCTCGAGCAAGAGCTGCAAGGGTTTCTACAAGTCGATCCTCAATGCCGCCCGCGTCGCCCGGCTGGGGCAGGGGCATTTCATGTCGGCGGAGGACCTGACGACGTGGCCGGGTGTCAGTGTGCAGCAGGACCTGGCCCTGGTGTCGCTGCTCGGGATGACCCATGTCGAGCGCAACGCGCATCACTTCATCGACGGCATGAGCTTCGCGCCGGAGGCCGAGCAGCGCGCCTTCGTCGCGGCGCATCCCGATCTCTACGAGAAGCAGGCGGGAAAGCCGGCCCGCCTCAAGGCCGCCGGCGGCCGGCTGGCGCTGGGATCGCTCGATGTGCCCGGCTTCGCCGTCGGCGCCACAATGGACTTCACCTCGATGAGACCGATGGCATGACCGAGAACAAGCTTCCGTCCCGCTTCGAGACGGTCGAAGACATGGAAGATTTCATGACGACGCCATCACCGGCGCTGATCGACGACCTCGCGAAGGTGCCGGGCGACATCCTGGTGCTGGGCGTCGGCGGCAAGATGGGGCCGACCCTGGCCCGGCTCGCCAGGCGAGCGGCGCCCGGCAAACGGATCATCGGCGTGGCGCGGTTCAGCGAGCCCGGCGTGCGCGAGAGCCTCGTCGCGGCGGGCGTCGAGCCGATCGCCGCCGACCTCCTGGATCGCGGCGCGCTCGAACGCCTTCCCAAGGCCGACAATGTGATGTTCATGGCCGGCCGCAAGTTCGGCGCGACCGGCGACGTGCCGTTGACCTGGGCGATGAACGTGCATGTCCCGGCGATGGTGGCCGAGGTCTTCAAGGCCTCGCGCATCGTCGCCTTCTCGACCGGCAACGTCTATCCGTGGGTGCCTGTCGAGACCGGTGGCGCCAGCGAGGACGTGGCGCCGGTGCCGCCGCCCGGCGACTATGCCTATTCGTGCGTCGGGCGCGAGCGCATGTTCGAGTACTTCTCCGCGCGGCACGGCACGCCGGGACGCCTGTTCCGGCTGAACTATGCCATCGACATGCGCTACGGCGTGCTGCACGACGTCGGCCGCAAGGTTCGCGACGGCGAGACGATCGATCTCACCATGGGGCACGTAAATGTGATCTGGCAGGGCGACGCGAACGCAGTCGCCTTGCGCGCGCTGGGGCGCGTCACGACGCCGACATCGCCGTTGAACGTCACCGGTCCCGAGACGCTCGAGGTGCGCCGGCTCGCCGGCGAGTTCGGCAAGCTTCTCGGCCGCACGCCAGTGCTCGCCGGCAACGAGGCTACGGCCGGCTGGCTGAACAACGCCCGGCGCATGGTGCAAGAATTCGGCCCGCCCCAGGTGCCGGTCGCCACGATGATCGAATGGACCGCCGACTGGCTGGCGCGTGGCATGACGAGCCTCGGCAAGCCGACGCGCTACGAGGTGCGCGATGGCAAGTACTGAGTCGCCGGCGATCAGGCCGATCGGTGTCGATGACTGCGAGGGCGTCTGGCCGCTGTCGATCGAGGCGGGCTGGAACCAGAACCTGGCCGACTGGCGCTTCATGCTCGGGGCGGGCAGGGGTTTCGGCTGCACCGCTCCCAATGGGCAATGGCAGGCGAGCTCGCTGATCCTGCCCTTGGGCCAGCGTCTGGCCTGGATCAGCATGGTGCTGGTGACGCGCGAGCGGCGGCGCGGCGGCCTCGGCACCACGCTCCTGAAGCACTGCATCGGCGAGGTCCAGTCGGCCGGCGCGGTCGCCGGCCTCGACGCCACCGAGCAGGGGCGGCCGATCTACCTGCCGCTGGGCTTCCGCGATCTCTATCCGATCGCCCGCTGGCACTTCGATGCGGTGAACGACGCGCCGCCCTTGCCGGACGGCGTCTCGGCGCGCCCGGCCACGGTCCCCGACCTGCCACGGCTCGCCCTCTACGATCGCCCGCACACCGGCATGGAACGGCCCGCACTGCTCGCCCATCTCGCCCTTCGCCAGCCGGGTCGCGCCTGGCTGGCCGAGGACGTCGCCGGCAGGATCGTGGGCTTCGTGCTGGGGCGCGAGGGCAGGACGGCGACATCGCTCGGCCCCGTGGTTGCCGACAGCGAAGCCATCGCTGTCGCCCTGATCGCGAGGGCATCCTCGGCAGCGCCCGGACCATTCATTATCGACGTGCCGGCTGATCACGGCGCCGTGAGGGCTTGGTTGCAGGCGCAGGGCGCCGTGACGCCGCGCGGCTACATGCGGATGACTTTGGGCGAGGCCAAGGGTCTCGACGATCAGTCCCACCTCTTCGCCCTCGCGGGGCCCGAGCTCGGCTAAGCCGAGAAGTTCCCATCAAGCTCTTCCGGACTGCGAGCGTCCCGCTCGCTCATGAGCATGAGCGAGCGGGACGCTCGCAGTCCGGAAGAGCTTGATGGGAGCGCGACGTTGGAGAGTTCGTGAAGTAGGATATGCGCATGACCTCGGATTCCGCGCTTCGTTGGCATGACCTGCCGGCTCCCGTGATCTCCCGGCTGCGCCACGGCGCGGTGATCCCGGCGCACCCTCTGGCCCTCGGACCCGACCGCACGTTCGATCGCGAGTCGCAGCGCGCGATCAGCCGCTACTACGTCGATGCCGGATCGGGCGGCCTCGCGGTCGGCGTGCATTCCACGCAGTTCGCCATCCGTGAGGTCGGGCTCTATCGGCCGGTGCTGGAGCTCGCCATCGAGACGGCGCGCGACTGGACGGACCGGCCGCTGGTGATGATCGCGGGCGCCGTCGGCAAGACCGCCCAGGCGGTCGAGGAGGCCCGGACAGCGCGGGCGCTCGGCTACCACGCCGTGCTGCTGTCGCTCGCTGCCCTGAAAGGCGCCAGCGAGGACGAGCTGATCGAGCACTGCACGGCGGTGGCCCGCGAGATGCCGCTGGTCGGCTTCTACCTGCAGACCGCGGTCGGCGGCATCGCGCTGTCGCGCACGTTCTGGGCGCGCTTCGCCGCGATCGACAACGTCGTGGCGATCAAGGTGGCGCCGTTCAACCGCTATCGCACGCTCGACGTCGCGGTCGGCGTCGTCCAGGCGCAGGCCGAGGATCGCATCACGCTCTACACAGGCAACGACGACCATATCGTGGCCGACCTGGTGACGCCGATGGTCGTGCGCACCGGCAACCGGGAGGTGATCGTGCGTTTCCAGGGCGGGCTGCTGGGCCATTGGAGCGTGTGGACGCGCGGCGCCGTCGAGATGCTGCAACGCCTCAAGATCGCCGTGGCGGCCGGCGCCATCCCGCCCGAGGTGCTGGCGCTCGATTCCTTCGTCACCGACTGCAACTCGGTCGTGTTCGACGTCGACCACGACTTTGCCGGCTGCATCGCCGGCTGCCACGAGATCCTGCGGCGCCAGGGCCTGATGACGTCGATCGAATGCCTCGATCCGGACGAGGCGCTGAGCCCAGGTCAGAGCGCCGGCATCGATCGTCTCTACGCGACCTATCCCGAGCTCAACGACGACGCCTTCGTCGCCGCCAACCTCGAGCGCTGGCGGAGCTGAGGTGGACGATCTTTTCGACACCCACGATGCGCTCGCCGTCGCGCGGCTGATCAAGGCGGGCAAGCTCGGCGCGCGCGAGCTCCTGGACGGCACGCTGGAGAAGCTGCATACTCTCGACGCGTCGCTGAACGCGATCACCGATCTCTACGACGGCGAGCTGCTCGAGAAATCGATCGCAGCCGCAGGCAACGGCCCGTTCCAGGGCGTGCCTTTCGTGGTCAAGCAGCTGATGGCCGACTGTGCCGGCACGCCGACGACGCTGGGATCGCGTTTTTTCGCCCACCAACCCGTGGCCGCATCGGACAGCGCCGCCATCGCCGCCATGCGCCGCTCCGGCCTGGTGATCGTGGGGCGAACCAATACCAGCGAGTTCGGGCTGGCGCCGACCACCGAGCCGGCCTTCGGCGGAGCCACGATCAACCCGTGGCGCAAGGACCTGTCGCCCGGCGGCTCGTCGGGAGGGTCGGCAGCGATCGTGGCGGCGCGCGGCCTGCCGATGGCCCACGCGACGGACGGCGGCGGCTCGATCCGCATCCCGGCGGCGCTGTGCGGCCTGTTCGGGCTGAAGCCGTCGCGCGGCCGCGTGAGCCTGGCGCCGATCGGCGAAACCCTGGCCGGCGCGGGCGCCCAGCACTGCGTGTCGATCTCCGTGCGCGACAGCGCCGCGTTGCTCGACGCCATCTCCGACGGCGAGCCGGGCGATCCCTACCGTGCACCGGCGGCCGGCTCCTTCCTGGCGGCGACCGAACGCCCGCCAGGTCGGCTGCGCGTGGCGTTCCTGCGCAAGCCGGTCGGCGGGGATGCGCTCGACCGTTCGCTGGTCGGCGCGGTCGAGCGAACGGCCAGGTTCCTGGAAGAGCTTGGCCACATCGTCGAGGAAGCGGCCCCGGACTACGACGCCGAGGCCAGTGGCGTGGCGCTGGGCACCATCATGGCGGCCAACACCTGGACCAACATTCAGACGCGCGCCAACGGCCGCGTGCCCGGTCCGGACGATCTCGAGCCGGTGACTCGCGCGACGGCGGAGCTGGGCCGCACCATCCCGGCGCACGACTACATCCGCGCGGTGCAGACCTTCCATCGCACCGGCCGGCAGCTCGGGGCGTTCTTCGAGCGCCACGACGTCCTGCTATCGCCGACTGTCGCGCGGCCATCGCTGCCGCTCGGCATCGTGCGCATGGACGATAGTTTCGAAGGGTTTCAGCAGGCGCTGGCGCCGATGGTGGCTTTCACGTCGGTGTGCAACGCGGCGGGCGCGCCGGCCATGTCGATGCCGCTCGCCTGGACCGACGACGGCCTGCCGATCGGCATGCAGTTCGTCGGCCGATTCGGTGCGGAGGAGATGCTGTTCGCGTTGGCTGCCGAGATCGAGCGCACCAGCCCTTGGCGCGCCCGCCGGCCTGACAGGGGAGGTGGAGCATGAGCGGTGCGCTGCGTACGGTCATCGTCGGTTTCGTGGCGGGTGCGCTCGGCGTGCTCGTCTTCCATCAGCTCGGGTTCTTGATCTCGAACGAGCTCGGCTACACTCGCGCCGTGCTCTACAACATGCGCGGCGTTCCGCCGTGGGGTGTGCCCACAATCGTGTCCGCGGCCTTCTGGGGCGGGCTCTGGGGTATCGCCGCTGCTTTCCTCGTTCCACGCCTGCCCGGCCTGCTCGGCGGCGTGCTCGGATGGGTCCTGTTCGCCGCGATCATCGTCAGCCTGGTCAACTGGTTCGTCGTCTTCCCCCTCAAGGGCTTGCCGATGGGCGGTGGCTTCCGGCTGCCCGGGCTCGTCGTCGTTCCGATCGTCTATGCGTTCTGGGGTTTCGGCATGTGGGTGATCGCCAGGCTGCTCCGGACCGCCCTGAGCTGGCGCTAGCGAGGGGAGAGCCATGAGGATCGTCGACGCCCAGGTCCATATCTGGGCCGCCAGCACGCCCGAGCGTCCGTGGCCGGCGCGCGCCGAGCCGCATCGCGCACCGCTCGGCAAGGAAGAGCTGTTGGCCGAGATGGACAAGGCGGGTGTCGATGGCGTCGTCCTCGTGCCGCCGTCGTGGGAGGGCGATCGCAACGACATCGCCCTCGATGCCGCCGCGAGCCATCCCGACCGCTTCTGCATCATGGGTCGCTTCGACCCCGATGCGCCCGGCGCGCGCGAGCAGATCGCCGGCTGGAAGAAGCAGAAGGGGATGCTCGGCGTTCGGCTCACTTTCCATACCGAGGTCCTGCGCCAGCCGCTGCTCGACGGTCGCTTCGACTGGCTGTGGGGCGAGATGGAGAAGGCCGGCATCCCGGCGATGGTGCTGTTCCACCACGAGTACATGCACCTGGCCGACCGGATCGCCGAGCGCCATCCCGGCCTGGGGCTGGTGCTCGACCATCTCGGTCTCAAGAGCGCCAGGGACGTTCGCGAGGCGACCAACTTCGCGACGCTCGACAAGGTGCTGGCACTCGCCAGGCGGCCCAACGTCGCCGCCAAGGTCTCGGCCATGCCGTGCTATGCCGACGACAGGACCTATCCCTTCCGCTCGGTGCATCCCTACATTCGCCGGGCATTCGACGCATTCGGGCCACAGCGCACCTTCTGGGGAACCGATTGGACGCGCCTGCCTTGTAGCTACCGTCAGGGAGTCACCATGTTCACCGAGGAACTGCCGTGGCTCGGCGGCCAGGATCTCGACTGGGTGATGGGCCGTGGCATCTCCGAGTGGATCGGATGGAGGATGTAGTGCTTGGAACGAAGCGAACGATTCCCTTCTGGCGAGCCAGGCGCCCCCTGCTGTCGCTCGAGCGCGCGCTCTCGGCGCTGCGCGAAGTGGGCGCCAGGAGCATGATCACGGCGCCGGCGCCGGTGCTCGCCAAGGTGAAGGTGCGCAGCCGGCTGCAGCAGGCGGCGAAGCGGAAGGGCCGGTTCAGCGAAGGGTGAGATTCACTGACCACTCCCCGACGGCCTCGCCAGGCAAGCAGGTCAAACCCGCCGCGTCACCGTTTCCGAGCCGCCGCCCCAGATCGGCAGGTAGGTCATCTTGTAGCCGGCGCCCCCGGTCAGGATGGGGTGGATGGCCTCGACCGAGCGGGCGATGCCCTGGCCTTCCTCGAAAATGTAGCGCTGCACGCGGGCGAGGTCCCAGCCGTCGTGGCGGACGATCTTCTGCACCATCTCCAGCGGCAGCAGGACGACCTGCTCGCCGCGCTCGTTCTTGCGATGCATGCTCGACATCACGATGCCGGCGCGCATCGCCGTGACGATGGGCGAGAGGATAGCCTCCGGCGTGGCGCCCTCGCCGTCCTCGGGCAGGATCTCGGCGGTACCCGAAACACCCATCACCGTGACGGCGCTGGCGTCGGCGCCGAGACCGCGTCGGGCCGGAAGGGTAGGGAAGGGGCCGGCGCCCTGCTCGGCGAAGCAGAAGGTGTACTTGCCGGGCTGGCCCATGGTCGCCATGTCGCCCGTCTCGGCGCGCGCGCCGCCGATGTTGCGGATGACCAGTTGCAGGGCGCGGCCGATGCTGGCGTTGGCGCGATTGCCGGCGCCGAGGCAGTTAGTGCCGGCATTGATCCCGAGCTTGCGGGCGATCGGGCCATGCACGCAGAGCGCCACGCAGGCCGTGCCGGTGGTCGTGGCGATGCCCAGGAGATTGAAATCGGGCTCCAGCGTGGCCGCCGAGGCGGCCAGCACGACGGGCAACTCGGCTGGCTGGCAGCCCGCGATCACGCACTGATAGGCGACCGACTCGGCCGTGAGCTCACCGAACAGCGGCGGCATCATGCCGAGCGAAGCCGTGCGATCGGCGACGCCTGCTACCATGGCCTCGAGACGCCGCCGCGTCGGCGGCACCAGGGGCAGGCCATCCGACAGTTCGGCGTCGGTCAGGATCTGCTGGGCGGTCTCCCAGCCGGTCGTCTCGTCGACGACCGGCCAGCCACACCATTCCGTCATGTGTTGATGCGCACGCAGGCGACAGTCGTGCCGCCGAACGAGGGGATGAAGGCGGAGTGCTTGCCCGGGCCGCCGGCCACCGTGATGTGGATGTCCTGGGGCGAGCGCCCGATGGTGAACCAGTCGCCGTCCGGCTTGTGGCCGGTGCTGATGTAGGTGTCCTGGTTCTCGGCCGAGATTCTCGATGCATGGATGCGCGAGCGCCGGAAGAGTTCCTCGCGGATGGTCTCGATGGTGAAGCCGTCGCGCTTCAGCGTGGCGGCGTGCTCGGGTCCGATGATGACGAACATCGGGCCCTTGCCGTAGACCGTGTTGGCGCCCGGCGTCGACATGCTGCCGGCGAAGGTGGTCAGCAGGCCGTTACCGGTCGTGCTGCCGTGATCGTTGAGATTGTGCGGGCCTTCGCCCGACATCACGGTCACCACGCTGTCGGTCGGCGCGAAGCCGCGCTGCACGTGGTAGGGCGTCCATGGGTTCTCCTCCTCGTTCTCGCCGAAGCAGAAGGTGAACTTGGCGGGATTGCCCTGGGTCGAGCGATCCATCTCGCCCGGCTTGGCGCCGGCGATGTTGAGCAGCATCAGGCCCAGCGCCCGACCGATCGTCGCGTTGGGGCGCCAGCCCTGGCCGAAGCAGTTGGAGCCGCAATTGATGCCGAGCGTGTGGCGGATCGGTCCACTTACCATCACCATCGGCGCGCACGAATGCGTGGTCGCGAGCGAGCCATGCAGGTTGTACTCGGGATCGAGCACGCCGCGCAGCGCCGCCGTCACCACCGGAAAGTACTCCGGCTTGCAGCCCGCCATCACCGCATTCGCGGCGATGCTCTGCACCGTCGGCACGATCTGGCGCGGCGGCACAGGCGCGTAGGGCCGGTTGTCGCCGCGCACCGTCTCGACGAACCTGGCGACCTTCTCCTCCGTCGGCAGGTAGAGCGGCATGCCGTCGCTCCAGCCCTGCTCGACGGCGAGCTCGTTGAACGCCTCGACATCCATGTCGCCGATGTCGATCACTTCCTGGTCGGCAATGTCCTTCATCTCGTGGTGGCCTCGGACAGTCCCTTGGTTGCGGCTTCGATGCGTTCGCGCAGCTCGTCGGCATTCAGGCCGCCGATCGGATGCTTGACGACGATCAGCTTGGGTTCGACCTTGCGCGCCTTGGCCTGGGCCAGGACGAGGGGCCGGAACGTCTCAGTGGCGATCACGTAGGCCGTGATGCCGCGTTTCTCGAGTTCAATAGAGTCGTGGAAACTCCACGATGAACAGCTTCCTCAATCCGCTATGGCGAGCAGCGCGCCCCTGAAGTTAGCCGCGACCTTCTCGATCACGTCCTTGGGGGCAGGCTGGCTGGCGCTGTTCTTGGCCAGGAACTCGATATTGTCGACAGGCCGGAAGGCGCCCAGCTTGTCGCGGATGCCGGCGAGCAGCTCGCGGGCATTCGGCTTGGAGTTGGAGACCAGGGCGATCGCATCGGTCGCCCAGTTGACGGGTTTCAGGTCCACCTTGGGGCCGCCGGCGGCGGCCAGGCCGAAGGTTGGATTGACGATGCGCATGCCTTTCCTCCTCAACTGACTTTCGACAGGGCCTCGACGACGGCGCGCGCCGCGCGCTGGCCATCGGCGACGGCATCGATCAGCGTGCAGCGCGTGCCGGCGCGGACGTCACCAACGGCGAACAGCGTCGGCGATGCGGTGCGGCCCTGGTCATCGACCACGATATGCCCGATGGCGTCCCGTGCAAGGGATTCCGGGAGGAATTTCGCAGCTGGCGTCTGGCCGACATAGACGAAGACGGCGCTGGCCGGGATGGTCTTCCGCGTCGTGCCGCTCTCGACCACGATCGACTGCAGCCCGTCGCTGCCTTCGAGAGCCACTATGCGTCCGTCGATTCGCGTCACGCCTTCCGGAAGCCTTGCGCCGGTCGTGTCGACGACGGTGACCTCGCTGGCGATGCCCTGCAGTTCCTCGGCCTCGTGCGCGGCCCAGCCCGCGGCACCGGCGACGATCACCGGCAGCCCGGCGTAGAGCGGACCATCGCACGAGGCGCAGTGGGACAGGCCGCGGCCCTCGTAGCGATCCTCCTCGGGCAGGCCGAGGCGGCCCTTGTCGAGACCCGTGGCGATGACGATCGCGCGGCCCGTATGGGTCTCGCCATCGGCCGTCTCGATGGTCCAGGGACCGGCACCGGAGAGTTTCACGACCTCGCCAAAGCCGATCTCGACCCCGGCAACCGTGGCTTCGTCGGTGAGCTGGGCGGCGACCTGCGGGCCGTCGGCGCCCTCGTCGTAATCCTGCAGGATGCCGAGGTTGATCAGCGCGCCGCCCGGCGCGAGCTTGTCGAGGCAGAGCACCTTGAGGCCGGCGCTGGCCGCATCGCCGGCGGCAGTCAGTCCGGCAGGTCCCGCGCCGATAACGATCAAGTCGAAGGGGGGAGTGTCCATCGACACACTAATCGGCTTTCAGGTTCGAAGTGCAAGTGTCTTGACTTCGAGCGGCACATACCTAGTATAACTAGGTATGGAAGCAGAGATGCTCAAGGGACACCTCGATGCCATCGTGCTGGCGGCGCTCGAGGCGGGACCCGCCCATGGCTACGCGATCATCGAGGCCATCAAGACCCGGAGCTCGAGCACGTTCGACCTTCCGGAGGGCACGGTCTATCCAGCGCTGCACCGGCTGGAGCAGGCCGGCCTGCTGGCGAGCACCTGGACGACTCCCGCCGGCGGCCGCCGTCGGCGAGTTTACTCACTGACCAAGGCCGGGGCCTCGGCATTGGCGGATCGCCGCAAGGCGTGGGGCCGCTTCTCGCAAGCCGTCGACACGCTGCTGGGCGGGGGCCGCGCATGGCCGGCGTAGGGCGGACCAGCACGGAGACGCCCCAGGAGGTGACTGCCGAGGCGGAGAGGGCCAGCGCGATCGATCGCTATGTCGCCGACCTGCGCCGCGAGCTGGCTTTCGATCGGGGGCTGGCCGAGCGTCTGGCCAGCGAGGTGGAGGGCCATCTGCGCGACGCCGTCGAGGCCGATCCGGCCGGCCCATCGGCCGAGGCCGAGCGCCGCGCCGTCGAGCGCTTCGGCCTGGCGCGCGAGATCGCCGGGCAGTTCGCCGCCGACTCGGTCGACCGTCAGGCACGCCGCACCTGGCTGACCTTGCTGGTCGCCGTCGTCGTCACCTTCGTCGCCATGCGCCTCAGGATCATGTGGCTGGACGACAGCGCCGCGCCGGCTCTCGCGCCCCTGGTCGATCGCTACGGTTTCCTGGCCGCCATCGCGGTGAGTGTCGTCGGCTGGCTTGCCTTCCGGCGCTCGCTGCTCGCCCCGACACTCTGCCTGCTCGGGCTGGCGGCATCGATCGCTGCCGGCGTCGTTCGCGCCGGTCTGTTCGATCAGGGGGTGCCGCTGCTGGTGCTGCTGGCAGCCGCCGGCGAGTTCGCGTTGCTCGGGCTGCTGCTGGCCGAGGTCGTGGGCTTCGGGCGGCAGCTGCGCCGAACCGCTTCGTTGAGAGGAGTCGCACCATGAACGGGTGGCGTCTGTTTGGCGTGCTGACGGCCCTGCTGCTGGCGATGGCGCTGGTGCTCCTGGCGATCCATGCGTGGGATGTCGAAGGCATTCGTCAGGTCATCCGGGCGACCGCGCGAACCTCGCTGCTGCTGTTCGTGCTTGCCTTCACCGCCAGCGCCCTGGCGGAGCTGGCGCCAGGCGACCTTACCCGCTGGCAGCGCCGCAACCGGCGCTATCTCGGCGTGTCTTTCGCCGCGTCGCATTCCATCCATCTCGCGGCGATCCTGGCGCTTGCCGCCCTCGACCGCGAGCTGTTCTGGAAGCTCACCAACCTCACGACGATCATGCTGGCGGGGGCGGCCTACCTGTTCATCGCGGCAATGACCGTGACGTCGTTCGACCGGACTGCCGCCTGGCTCGGTCCGCGCAACTGGCGGCGCCTCCACCTGATCGGCGGCTGGTACATCTGGATCAGCTTCGCCGTCGCCGTCGGCAAGCGCGTGCCGCTCGACCGCTTCTACTGGCCGATGGCCGTGCTGGTCCTCGCCGCTGGCGCGGTGCGCCTGATCGCCATGGCCCGCCGCAATCGCCGCCGCCCCGCGCTTGGCGCCTGACGCTCTCGTCGGCGTCTTTGCCAGGGAGCGGAAGCTCGCGCGATCTGGTACTCATTGCTTCTCCAACCGAGGCGAAGGCCGAAGAGGCTCGCCAGAAGGAGCCGGAGCCGGAGATGGGGAAGGGGTACCTCCTCGAGGTCGGTAATGCGGCGCTTGCCGCGCGAGCCGCAGCGGTGCTGCCTTGAGGGCAGCGCCCCGTCGCTGGTGGACCATACCGTCCCTTGCGATGGCCGGATTGTTGGGCTCTTGCAATGCGAACGAGTACGTGACCACCACCGCGGGGCCCCTGGATCCCAACTCACGGACGGTCTTCACGCTTGCCCTGCTGCCCGACAGCGTTACGGGATGCATCATGGCCGACCCCAGCATGACGCGCCCCATGACGGTCACGGTCAACGACGACAAGGCCGTGTTGCTGACTGCGGGAGGCATCCACTACGACCTGACCCGCGTCGCGCCGCAGGTCTATGCCGGAGGCTACTGGGTGAAGATCCACGCCGATCTGTCGGTCGTGCCCAAGCGGCTCGCCATCAGCAACGACGATCACTCCTGCAATTGGATGGCGACAGCACCATGACATCGGGGTACAGCAGCTCGACGGGTTGGCTCTCGGCCGCAAGCGTGTCGTCATGATGATCCTCCGAATGCTGGTGCTTGCCTTTCTGGGCGCTCTGGCCGCGGCAGCGGGCGGCGCCTGGGCGCAGGCCGGCCGTGAGCCGATCGACTGGTCTGCCGTATCTCTCGACTCGATCGGCGGCGAGCCGCTGCCGACCAGCGACTACAAGGGGGATGTCGTCCTGCTGGTCAACACGGCATCCATGTGCGGCTTCACCGAGCAGTATCGCGGTCTCGAGGCACTGTGGCGGCGCTACAGGGAGCGCGGCCTCGTGGTGCTCGCGGTTCCGTCGAACGATTTCGGCAGCCAGGAGCCTGGCACCAGCGCCGAGATCAAGCGCTTCTGCGAGGCCAATTTCGACGTCACGTTTCCGCTCGCCGACAAGCAGGTCGTCTCGGGCGCCAATGCGCACCCGCTCTATCGCTGGGCTGCCCGGCAGACCGGGCCAGGCGGAGCGCCGAACTGGAACTTCCACAAGATCCTGATCGGCCGGGACGGCCGGGTCATCGAATGGTTCTCCGCCGTCAGCGGCACTGGCGCGAAGCTCGAGCGTGCCATAGAGGCAGCACTCGTCGCCCCGAGATAGACGGGGATGCCACTGGCCGTACCGAACGGAGCGTGAGCTGCCGAGCGCGCTCGTTCGACATTGCCCCCGCCTCGAAGCGAGCCCTTCACGATTTCCATGTTGCAAACAGTGCTCATTCTGCGCTTGTGCGTGCCCCACGCCACGCCGGCTCATCTGGGCAGGGCCTCGAGCGTGATCGGAGGATCGCACGCTCGCATGGATTCAAGTGGCAGACTCCCCGCGCCTCGGGGTGACAGGGGCGGAGACGCGTCAGATGGCCACCCCTCCCAGTCGCGAGCCGGGCCGCCCCGCCAATGCCATCGCCCGGCACGACCCGGACGCCGACTACGAGGCCCTCCTGGACTGCGTGCGCAAGACCTTCGCCGCAACGAGCGGCCAGCCGCTGTTCCGGACGGACGCCGTGCTGGAGGCAGCCTTCCTCGACAATCTCGGGGATGAACGCCAGAGCCACGCCTGCTCGGCATGCCGGCATTTCCTGAAGACCTTCGGCGGTCTCGTCACGATCGGGGAGGATGGTCGCCAGGCGTCCGCCCTGTGGGATGCCGAGGCAGTGCCGGCGTTCTACCGGCCCGCCGTCAGCGCCATGCAGCGCCTCGCCGCGCGAGCCGCGATCGTGACACCGTTCCTGTCGCCGCTCGGGACCTGGGGCAAGCCGCGGACCGGCACTTGGACGCACTTCGCCGTGACCGCACACAAGGTCCATGCGCGTCCCTTCCTGACGGCTGGGCAGGTCATGGCGGCCCGGCGCGCGGATCACGGCACCGTGGCGCGCGCCCTCGCCGACTTCACGCCGCAGACGATTGCCGCGGCCCTGCGCCTCCTGGAGTCGGGCCAGTTCGCGCGCAACACGGGCTTCATCGCGCCCCTGCGCTGGCTCGCCGACCTGCAGGCCAGGCGCGGCGCAACGCGCGACAAGCGCGCTCGCGACAACATACTGTGGCGGGCCATCGCGACGGCGCCACCCGGCTTCTGCCATCCCCGCGCCGCCGTGACCGGCACGCTGCTGGAGGATATCGCCGCTGGCATGGCGTTCCAGGACGTCAAGGCGCGCTTCGATGCCAAGGTCCATGCGCTGCGCTACCAGCGCCCGCAGGCTGCGCCGGCGGCCGGCAACCTCGCCGAGGCCGAGCGCATCGTCCAGGCGATGGGGCTCGCTCCCGCGCTGGAGCGCCGCTTCGCCCGGCTGGACGAGCTGCAGACGGCGTGGACGCCGCCGGCCACGACCGCCAGGCCGAAGGCGGCCGATGGCGTCTTCTCTCATATCCAGCCGAAGGGTGCCGCGCCTGCCGTCGGGCTTGCCGACGCGCCGGCCGTGACCATGACGTGGGAAAAGTTTGCGCGTACCGTCATGCCGGAAGCCGAGGCGATCGAGGCCCTCGTCCTGCCCGGCCGGATGAACTTCATCACGCTCACCACCGCGACCAATCCCGAAGCCCCCATCATCTTCAAGTGGGACAATCCGGTGGCGTGGTATGTCTATCAGGGCGGCGCCGAGGCGTCGGCCTTCAACCTCGAGCCCGGCTGGGTCAAGGTCAACGCCATCGCCCCGCTGCCGCCGATGTGGGGCGACCGGCCGAAACCGCATCTCGGCGAGGGCATGGTGCTGGTGCTCGACGGCTGCCGCGACACCGGCAACGAGACCCTGGGCCTGTTCCCCGAATGCCTGATCGGCGAGTTGCATGGCGTCCGATCGGTGATCGAGGCCCATTCCAGGGCCGGCAAGCTCAGCGGCGCCGAGCAGGCCTCCGCCTGCGGCCTCGATGTCCGGCATGGCACGAAGGCCATCGGTTATCGCCTGCGGGTGACGACCGGCGGCCTCGCGACGGAATACGAGCTGGATCGCTGGGACTGAACGCCGCTGCCTCGAGCGGAGCCAATGCTCCCCTCCGTCGGTTGTGGTCCGCGTCTTGCAGGTGCCCCTTCTTTGATCGCTCTCCATTCGATTCCACCACGGACTGGTGGATAGTTCGCTTGCATGCGCCGTCGGAAGCGTCTTAGGTCGCAGAGGCAGGGAAATCGCAAAAAGAAATGGCGTACTTCACGCAACAATTGATCAACGCCATCACGCTGGGGGCAATCTACGGGCTGATCGCCATCGGCTACACGATGGTCTACGGCATCATCGGCATGATCAACTTCGCGCACGGCGAAGTCTTTATGATCGGCGCCTTCATCTCCTTGATCGGCTTCATGATCTGCAGCCTGCTCGGCATCGGCTCGGCGCCGGTGGCGATCCTGCTGGTGCTGCTGATCGCCATGGCATTCTCCGCTGTTTATGGCTGGGCCATAGAGCGAACGGCCTATCGGCCGTTGCGCGGCTCGTTCCGGCTGGCGCCGCTGATCTCGGCGATCGGCGTCTCGATAGCGCTGCAGAACTACGTGCAGCTGGTGCAGGGCGCCCGGCCCAAGCCGGGCGGGCAGGTGGTCTCGGGCGGCTTCAACCTGTTCACCCTCGACGGCTTCGACGTGCGCGTGAGCTGGCTGCAGATCATCATCGTCGTGGTCACCCTGGTCCTGATGGCGGGCTTCACCTGGCTGATCGCGCGCACGTCGCTCGGCCGCCAGCAGCGTGCCTGCGAGCAGGACATGAAGATGGCGGCGCTGCTCGGCGTCGACGTCGACCGCACGATCTCGCTCACCTTCGTGCTCGGCGCCGCGCTGGCCGCGGTCGCCGGCATGCTGTTCCTGATGTACTACGGCGTGATCGACTTCTTCATCGGCTTCCTGGCCGGCATCAAGGCCTTCACCGCCGCCGTTCTGGGCGGCATCGGCTCTTTGCCGGGCGCGATGCTGGGCGGCCTGCTGATCGGCCTGATCGAGGTGTTCTGGGCCGGCTACTTCTCCAGCGAGTACAAGGACGTCGCCGCCTTCGCCATCCTCGTGCTGGTGCTGATCTTCCGGCCCACCGGGCTGCTCGGCAAACCGGAGATCGAGAAGGTCTGACATGTTCCGACCGCGTCTGCCGGCGATGCTCAAGGACGCGGGCCTCACCACCCTGGTCGCCGCTGCTCTCGGCATCTTCGTCGTCGGCTTCCGCACGGTCGACGTCGGCTCGCGACGAGGCCTCGGCTTCGATTACGAGTTCGGCGATCTTGCCGTCGCCCTGGTGGTGATCTTCGTCGGCCGGTTCGGCCTGTCGCTCGCCGCGATGGGCCTGCGCTGGCCGGCCATGGCGCTGGGCGCGGTCATGGCCGCGATCGGCGCGTCGCCGCTCGAGCTGCCGTCGGGTTTCCTGCACTGGTTCGTCGTGCTGGGCGGCGTGCTGCTGGTGATCCGGGCGGCGTGGCCGTGGGCCAACCAGGCCTTTGCGACCGCCGCCGCGACGCCCGGCGGCCGTACGCTCGACCGGCTGGCCTCGCGGTGGATCGGCGTGCTGATGCTGGGCTTCGCGCTGATCCTGCCGGCCCTGCCGTTCGCCGACCAGAAGACGATGGATCTCGGCGTGCTGATCCTGACCTATGTCATGCTGGGCTGGGGGCTCAACATCGTGGTCGGCCTCGCCGGCCTGCTCGACCTGGGTTACGTCGCCTTCTATGCCGTCGGCGCCTACGCATATGCCCTGCTCAGCACCCACCACGGGCTGGGCTTCTGGGCGGTTCTGCCGCTCGCCGGCATGCTCGCGGCGACGTTCGGCGTGCTACTCGGATTCCCGGTGCTCAGGCTGCGCGGCGACTACCTGGCCATCGTCACCCTGGGCTTCGGTGAGATCATCCGCCTGGTCATCCTGAACTGGGTGGATTTCACCAACGGCCCGGCCGGCATCGGCTCGATTCCCGGCCCGACCCTGTTCGGCGCGGTATTCGCCGAGACGGCACCGGCCGGCAAGCAGACCGTGGCCGAGATGCTTGGCATTCCGTTCGACGGCAACCAGCGCCTGATCTTCCTCTACTACATCATCCTGGTCCTGGCGCTGATCACCAACCTGTTCACCCAGCGCATGCGCGCCCTGCCGGTCGGACGCGCCTGGGAGGCGCTGCGCGAGGACGAGACGGCCTGCAGGGCGCTCGGCATCAACCCGACCAACACCAAGCTGACCGCCTTCGCCATCGGCGCCATGTTCGCGGGCTTCGCCGGCTCCTTCTTCGCCGCCAAGCAGCGCTTCATCAGCCCCGAGAGCTTCACCTTCATCGAATCGGCGATCATCCTGGCGATCGTCGTGCTGGGCGGCATGGGCAGCCAGATCGGCGTGGTGCTGGCTGCCATCCTGCTGATCGGCCTGCCCGAGTGGTTCCGCGACCTCGGCAACTACCGCATGCTGGCCTTTGGCCTCGCGATGGTGCTGATCATGGTGTTCCGGCCGCGCGGCCTGATCGCCCATCGCGAGCCCTCGATCCGGCTGCATCCAGTCGCCTCGCGGGGCAGCGGATGACCGCGCCCCTGATCGAGGTCGAGCATCTCACCATGCGTTTCGGCGGCCTGGTCGCGGTCGACGACATCTCGTTTTCCGGGCAGCCCCGCCAGATCACCGCCATCATCGGCCCCAACGGCGCCGGCAAGACGACGGTGTTCAACTGCATCACCGGCTTCTACAAGCCGACCGTCGGCCGGCTGACCCTGCACGGCGACCGGGACTACCTGCTCGAGCGCATGCTGGGGCACGAGATCGGCCAGCGCGCGCGCGTCGCCCGCACGTTCCAGAACATCCGCCTGTTCCCCGCCATGACGGTGCTCGAGAACCTGATGGTGGCGCAGCACAACAAGCTGATGGCGGCCTCGGGCATGAGCATCTACGGGCTGCTCGGCCTGGCACGCTGGCGCACGGCCGAGGCGCGGGCGGTCGACCTGGCGCGCGGCTGGCTGGAGCGCATCGATCTCGTCGACGTTGCGGATCGCCCGGCCGGCGAGCTTCCCTACGGCGCCCAGCGGCGCCTCGAGATCGCCCGCGCCATGTGCACGGAGCCACGGCTGCTCTGCCTCGACGAGCCGGCGGCCGGCCTCAACCCGCGTGAGTCGGCCGAGCTCAACAGGCTGCTGGTCTCGATCCGCGATCTCGACGGCATCGGCGTGCTGCTGATCGAGCACGACATGAGCGTCGTCATGAGCATCTCCGACCATGTCGTCGTGCTCGACTACGGCCGCAAGATCGCCGAGGGCGATCCGGCGTCGATCCAGCGCGATCCGGCCGTCATTCGCGCCTATCTCGGCACCGACGAGAGCGGCGCCGATGGCTGAGCCGATGCTCGCCATCGCCGGGGTCGAGACCTTCTATGGCGCCATCCAGGCGCTGCACGGTGTCGACCTCGACGTGGGCAGGGGCGAGATCGTGACCCTGATCGGTGCCAACGGCGCCGGCAAATCGACCCTCCTCATGACGATCTGCGGCAACCCGCGGGCGCGGGCGGGCAGCATCCGGCTCGACGGCGAGGACATCAGCGGCCTGCCGACCCACGAGATCGTGCGGCGCGGCGTGGCCCAGGTGCCGGAGGGCCGCCGCATCTTCCCGCGCATGAGCGTGTTCGAGAACCTGCAGATGGGTGCGACGCTCGGCAACCCGGCCAACTTCCAGGGCGATCTCGAGCGCGTCTTCGCCATGTTCCCGCGGCTCGCCGAGCGGCGCGAGCAGCGCGGCGGCACCCTGTCGGGCGGCGAGCAGCAGATGCTGGCGATCGGCCGTGCCCTGATGAGCCGGCCGCGCCTGCTGCTGCTCGACGAGCCGTCGCTCGGGCTGGCGCCGCTGATCGTCCGCCAGATTTTCGACGCGATCGGCCGGATTGCCCGCGAGGAAGGCGTGACGATCTTCCTGGTCGAGCAGAACGCCTTCCACGCGCTTCGCCTGGCCGACCGCGGCTATGTGCTGGCCAATGGCCGCGTCCGGTTGAGCGGCAGCGGCCGCGACCTGCTGGCCAACGCCGAGGTGCGCGCGGCCTATCTCGAGGGAGGCCACGCGTGAGCCCGCTGGACACGGCGCTGGCCGCCTGGTTCGGCAATTCGCTGGTGCCGACCCTGCTGCTCAACTTCGCCCTGATCGGGCCGGCCTCCTTCGCGACCGGGCACGGGGTTGCCCTGACGTGGCGTCCCTGGTGGCAGATCGTCCTCTACACGGGACTGTTATCCGCCACCTTGCGCTTTCTCGACTACGCGCTGGCCGGCGGCGAGCTGTGGTCGGTCGGCGGCTTCGTGCTGGGCTGGCTGATTCAGCTGGCGATCGCCGCCTTCGCTTTCCGACTGACCCGTGCACGCCAATTTGTCCGCCAGTATCCCTGGCTCTATCGGCGCAAAGGCTTGCTGGGCTGGGAGGAGCGGCACTAATCTAGGCAACAGCTCCACCGCGTGGTGGTTCGGGGGGTCAACAGAGGAGACTCGCATGAAAAGGACTTACGGCGCGCTGGCGGCGGCAGCCATTGCTCTCGCCGCGACACCGGCCTTCGCCCAGATCAAGATCGGCTCGGCCGGACCGATGACCGGTCAGTACGCTGCATTCGGCGAACAACTCAAGCGCGGCGCCACCATGGCGGTCGAGGAGATCAATGCCGCGGGCGGCGTCAACGGCCAGAAGGTCGAGCTGCTGATCGGCGACGATGCCTGCGATCCCAAGCAGGCGACGGCAGTGGCCAACAAGATGGTCTCGGACAAGGTCGTGTTCGTCGCCGGGCACTTCTGCTCCGGCTCGTCGATCCCGGCCTCCGACATCTACAAGGAAGCCAAGATCCTGCAGATCACGCCGGCCTCGACCAACCCCAAGCTGACCGACGACGCGGCGGCCAAGGGCAACACGACGGTGTTCCGCACCTGCGGCCGTGACGACGTGCAGGGCGCGACGGTCGGCGCCTACATCCTGAAGAACAGCAAGGACGCCAAGGTCGCGGTCCTCCACGACAAGTCGCCCTACGGCAAGGGCGTCGCCGACGAGACCAAGAAGGCGCTCAATGCCGGCGGCCTCAAGGAGGCGATGTACGAGGCCTACAACGACACCGACAAGGACTTCACCGCGCTCATCAACAAGATGAAGCAGGCCAAGATCGACATCATCGTGCTGGGCGGCTACCACACCGCGGCGGCGCTGATGATCAAGCAGGCGCGCGAGCAGGGCCTTGCGGCCAAGATGATGGGCTTCGACTCGCTCGAGACCGCCGAGTTCGCCCAGTTGGGCGGCGCCGCCACCGACGGCGTGCTGATGTCGTTCCCGCCCAAGGCCGAGGACGACCCGAAGAATGCCGCGCTGGTGAAGAAGTTCCGCGACGCCAAGTACAATCCCGAAGGCTACACGCTGTTCAGCTACGCCGCGATCAAGGCCTGGGCCGAGGCCGCCAAGAAGGCCGGTTCGACCGACGCGGCGAAGATCGCCGCGGCGCTGCGCAGCGGCAAGTACGACAGCGCGGTCGGCGTGCTCGAGTTCGACCAGAAGGGCGACATCAAGAACCCGGTCTACGACATCTACCTCTGGAAGGACGGCAAGTCCTCGCCGATCAAGAAGTAGGCGTCGGACGCCGAAGCGCGGACATCAAGGACAGAAGGGCCCGGTTCGCCGGGCCCTTTTTCTTGTCTCCTCCCCTCGTAGTCCCTCCGCCGTGGGACAGGTTGTCGAGCTTCCACTCATGCTGTCCTCCCTGCGCGTAGCGCGGGGAGGACAGCATGATGCGTGAATTCGGCAGCGTAGGACGGGCGAGGGGTTCCAGATGTGTCCACTCGGTGGCAGCGAAGCTGGGGAGGTGGTACTACGGCACCACCGCCGTTGCCTGGATCTCGACCTTGGCCCGGTCCTCGACCAGGGCCGTCACCTGCACCACCGCCATGGCCGGGAAGTTCCGGCCCATGACCTCCCGGTAGGCCTGTCCCATCGCGGCGAGGCTGCCGAGATATTCGCGCTTGTCCGTGACGTACCACGTCAACGATACGACGTGCTCGGGCCGGGCGCCGCCCGCCGCCAGCACGTCGACGATGTTCTGCAAGGTCTGCCGGACCTGGCCGACGAAGTCGTCGGTCTCGAACTGGCCCTGGGCGTTCCAGCCGATCTGGCCGCCGACGAAGATGAGCCTGCCTTCCGCCGCGATGCCGTTCGCATAGCCCTTGGGTTTCCCCCAGCCGGGAGGCTGCAGGATCGTGTGCACGGTCATGGTCGGGCCTCGGTCCTCAGCTTGAAGCGCTGGATCTTGCCGGTCTCGGTCTTGGGCAGGGCCGGCGTGAACTTCACCGAGCGCGGATACTTGTAGGGCGCGATGGTCGCCTTGACGTGATCCTGCAGGCGCTTCGTCGTATCGGCGTCCGGCGGCACTCCATCGGTCAGAACGACATGGGCCTGCACGACCTGCCCACGTTCGGGATCGGCCGCACCGACCACGGCGCACTCGCGCACGTCGGGATGCGACAGCAGCGCGGCCTCGACCTCCGGGCCGGCGATGTTGTATCCGGCCGAGATGATCATGTCGTCGGAGCGGGCGGCGAAGTGGAAACAGCCGGCCTCGTCCTGCAGGAAGGAATCACCGGTGAGGTTCCAGCCGTCACGCACATACTCGCGCTGGCGCGGGTCGGCGAGATAGCGGCAGCCGGTCGGCCCGCGCACGGCCAGCCGTCCCACCGTGCCGCGCGGCAGCTCGACCATGGCATCATCGACGATCTTGGCTTCATAGCCGGTGACGGGCCGGCCGGTGCTTGCCGGCGCGAGGTCGTTAAGCCGGTTGGAGATGAAGATGTGCAGCATCTCGGTGGCGCCGATGCCGTCGAGGATCGGCTTGCCGGTCTTGCGCATCCAGTCATGGAACACCGGGGCGGGGAGGGTCTCGCCGGCCGACACGGCGAGCCGCAGCGACGACAGGTCCGCACCGCCATCGTGCGCCGCCAGCATGGCACGATAGGCGGTCGGCGCGGTGAAGCAGATGGTTGCGCGATAGGTCTCGATGATCTCGATCATCTTCGCCGGCGAAGCATCCTCGAGCAGGGCGGCGGCCGCACCGAAGCGCAGCGGGAAGATGGCGAGCCCCAGGCCGAAGGTGAAGGCGAGCGGCGGCGAGCCGACGAACACGTCGTCCGGCGTCACGCCCAGCACTTCCCTGGCATAGCCGTCGGCAGCGATGAGCAGGTCGCGGTGGAAATGAGCCGTGGCCTTCGGCACGCCCGTGCTGCCCGAGGTGAAGCCCAGCAGCGCCACGTCGTCGCGCCCGGTATTGACCGCCTCGAAGCGCACGGACTTGCTCAGCGCGATGCGGTCGAGCTCGGCGTCGTGGTTCGCGGTGCCGTCGAACCCCACGACCTGCTCGATGAAGCGGCTGTCCTTGGCGCAGGCCACCAGCTCGTCCATCAGCCGCGTGTCGCAGAGCGCCAGCACGGGCTCGGCCTTATCGACGATCTTGGCGAGCTCGCCGGCCCGCAGCATCGGCATGGTGTTGACCACGACGGCGCCGGCCTTGGTCGCGGCCAGCCAGCAGGCGACCATGGCCGGGTTGTTGGCCGAGCGGATCAACACGCGGTTGCCCGGCCGGACGCGGTAATTCTCGATAAGCGCGCGGGCGAGACGATTGCTCCAGTCGGTCAGCTCCTTGTAGGTGCGCTGCCGGCCGTTGCCGATCAGCGCCGTGCGATCGCCGAAGCCCCTGGCGACCATCCGGTCGGTCAGCTCGACGGCGACGTTGAGCCGCTCGGGATAATCGAAACCGTCGAGCAGGAAATCGGGCATCTCGCTCGCCGGCGGCAACCTGTCGCGCGCGAACGTGTCGGTGTGGGCGCTCGGTCCAAGCATGGCGTCAGGTTCCCTCGAAGACCGGCGTCTGCCTGGCAACGAAGGCGCGATAGGCACGCTCGAAGTCGCGGGTCTGCATGCAGATCGCCTGGGCCTGCGCTTCGGCCTCGATGGCCTGGTGCGCATCGAAGGTCAGCGGGTTCTTGCGCTCCGGCCGGTCGAGCCGCACGCGCGCCACCTTGTCCTCGACCTGCCAGAGGAAGTGTTTCGGATTCAGCCCGGCCAGGCGTATCATTCGCGTCCCTCCCAGTTGCTGCGGAACGATTTCAGCATCGCTGTCAGGCGGCGCGTATCGTTGCCCGATACACCGCCCAGAAGCTCGTCGATCCAGCCCTCGTGCGCCGCGGCCATGACGCGGAACTGCTCGCTGCCGGCGCGCGTCAGCCGCACGATCGAGGTGCGGCGATCGCCATTCCTGCGGGCCCGCAGCACGAGCCCCTCGGACACCAGGCGGTCGACGATGCCGGTGACGTTGCCATTCGAGACCAGAAGGTAGCGCGACAGGTCGCTCATCAGCATCCCCTCCGGAGAGCGATAGAGCGCGGCCAGGACGTCGAAGCGCGGCAGGGTGGTGTCGTACTGCTGCTTCAGCCGTTCGCGCAGCTCGGCCTCGATGGTGCGCGAGGCGCGCAACAGGCGGATCCACAGCCGCAGCCGATCCTTGCTGTCCTGCGGCAGGGCGGACGCCGGAAGCGGCGCGCTCACCACGTCTCGCCCCCCGAGAGCGAGATCGCCTGGCCGGTGACCGAGCCCGCGGCCTCGCTGCACAGCCACAGCACCGTCGCCGCCACCTCGTCGGGCTGGATGAAGCGGCCCTGCGGGTTGGTCGCCGAGAGGGTGGCACGGGCTTCCTCGACGGAACGGCCGGTGGTGCGGACGATCCGCCGCACGGACTCCTCCAGCATGTCGGACTCGACGAAGCCCGGGCAGACGGCGTTCACGGTGACGCCCGACCTCACGATTTCGGTAGCGAGCGCGCGCATCAGGCCGACGACCCCATGCTTGGAAGCGACATAGGGTGCCACATAGGCATAGCCCTTGAGTCCGGCCGTCGAGGCGACGAAAACGATCCGCCCCGACTTGCGCTTGATCATGCCGGAGAGCGCGGGTTTCACCGTCACGAAGGAGCCGGTCAGGTTGACGTCGAGTGTGCGCTGCCAGTCGGCGAGGGTGGTGCGATGCGCCGGGCCGGCCTCTGCCATGCCGGCGTTGGCCACGACGATGTCGATGGGACCGCGCGCGGCTTCCGCTTCGGCATAGAGCGCGGTGATCGCCGCCTCCTGGGTGACGTCCGCAGCGATTGCACTGATGCGCTTGTTCTCGGCAACGACCGCCTCGAGCTGGGCCGGGCGCCGACCGCAGATGGTGACCGCGATGCCGGCCTCGGCCAGCGCCAACGCGATCGCACGGCCGACGCCCGTGCCGCCCCCCGTCACCAGGGCATGTTTTCCGACGATCATGTTCGTGGCCCCATAATCATACGCGCATCCCCATCGTCGCGTTGCGTTCGCTCAGCCGATAGATCTGGTCGCGGCCCGGCAGGTAAGGGGCGGGCCACTTCACGTCGCGATCGCCCATCTGGACCGCGGCATGCAGGGTCCAGTAGGGGTCGGCGAGGTGCGGCCGTGCCAGGCAGACGAGGTCGGCGCGACCCGCCAGCAGGATCGAGTTGACGTGGTCGGGCTCGAAGATGTTGCCGACCGCCATGGTCGCCATGTGGGCCTCGTTGCGGATGCGATCGGAGAACGGCGTCTGGAACATGCGGCCGTAGACCGGGCGCGCCCGCAGTGAGGTCTGGCCGGCCGAGACGTCGCAGATGTCGACACCGGCGGCCTGCAGCAGGCGGGCGATCTCGACCGATTCGCCGGGCGTCACGCCGTCGTCGCCGACCCAGTCATTGGCCGAGATGCGCATCGAGATCGGCTTGTGCGCCGGCCAGATCGACCGCACGGCTTGGAAGATCTCCAGCGGATAGCGCATGCGATTCTCGAGCGAGCCGCCGTAGCGATCGGTGCGCCTGTTGGTGAGCGGCGTGATGAAGGACGACAGCAGGTAGCCGTGCGCGGCGTGGATCTCGAGCATGTCGAACCCGCAGCGCGCCGCCATCTCGGCCGACGCGACGAACTGCGCGCGCACCAGCGCCATGTCGGCGGCATCCATCGCCTTCGGGACCTGGTTGGCCGGCGACCATGGGATCTCGGATGCGGCCATCACTGGCCAATTGCCGGAGGGTAGTGGCGCATCCATTTTCTGCCAGCCCAGCTGCGTCGAGCCCTTGGGGCCGGAATGGCCGATCTGGGCGCAGATCTTCGCTTCCGTCTCGGCATGCACGAAGTCGACCAGCCGCTTCCAAGCCCGCTCGTGCTCGGGCGCATAGAAGCCGGTGCAGCCTGGGGTGATGCGGCCCTCCGGGCTGACGCAGGTCATCTCGATGCTGACCAGGCCGGCGCCGCCCTTGGCGCGCTCGGCGTAGTGGGCGAAATGCCAGTCCGTCGGGCAACCGTCGACAGCCTTGTACTGCGCCATCGGCGAGACGACGACGCGGTTTTTCAGGGTCAACTCGCGCAGGCGGAAAGGCGCGAACATCGGCGTGCGATGCACGTTGTCGGCATTGCCCGAGCGGCGCTGGAACCACGCCTCGGCGTCGCCCAGCCAGGCCGGATCGCGCAGTCGCAGGTTCTCGTGGCTGATGCGCTGCGAGCGCGTGAGCAGCGAATACTTGAATTGTACCGGATCGAGGCCGAGATAGCGCTCGACGTCCTCGAACCACTCCAGCGAGTTGCGCGCCGCCGACTGCAGGCGCAACACCTCGACGCGCCGGGAATCCTCGTACTTGGCGAACGCGGCCGGCAGGTCGGACTCGGAGTGCAGGTAGTCCGCCAGGGCGACCGCGCTCTCGAGGGCGAGCTTGGTGCCCGAGCCGATGGAGAAGTGCGCGCTGGCGGCGGCATCGCCCATCAGGGCCAGGTTCTCGTGCGACCAGCGCTCGCATAGGACGCGCGGAAAGTTGATCCAGGCCGAGCCGCGCAGATGGCCGGCGTTCGACATCAGGGGATGGCCGCCGAGATACCTGGCGAAGATCCGCTCGCAGGTCGCGATCGACTCCTCGCGGCTCATGTCGCCGAAGCCGAAGCGCTGCCACGTCTCCTCGCTGCATTCGACGATGAAGGTCGCGGTCTCGGGCTCGAACTGGTAGGCGTGCGCCCACACCCAGCCGTGCTCGGTCTTCTCAAAGATGAAGGTGAAGGCATCGTCGAACTTCTGGCGGGTGCCCAGCCAGACGAACTTGCACTTGCGGACGTCGATGTCGGGCTTGAAAACTTCCGGGAAGGCGGCACGGGAACGGGAGTTCAGCCCATCGGCGGCGACCACGAGATCGTAGGTCTCCATGTAGGGTCGCGGATCGTCGATCTCGGTCTCGAACGCCATCTCGATGCCGAGCTCGCGGGCGCGGCGCTGCAGCAGCAGGAGCAGGCGGCGGCGGCCGATGCCGCAAAAGCCGTGCCCGGTCGACACCGTGCGGTGGCCGCCGTGGTAGACCGCGATGTCATCCCAGTAGGCGAAGTGATCGCGGATCCAGGCAGCGCTCACCGGATCGTTGTCGGCGAGGTTGTCGAGCGTCTCGGCCGACAGCACGACGCCCCAGCCGAACGTGTCGTCGGCGCGATTGCGCTCGACCACGGTGATCTGGTGCGCAGGGTTCCTGCGCTTCATCGAGATGGCGAAGTAGAGGCCGGCCGGGCCGGCGCCGAGAACAGCAACCTTCACAGGAGATCTCCTGCGGCCTGATGCGCGGGGTAGAGATGACTCCAATGGCGAATTAATTCAAGCCTGAAGTTTCAGGTTTGAAATATTGTCATGCGCCGGGAGCGCGCCACTCCGTGGCGCTCTTCTTGTCGATCACACATCCCATGATGCGCCACGGAGTGGCGCGCTCCCGGCGCATGCCCCCTCCGTCCGCGAAGACGCGGACACCTCCCCAGCGAAGCTGGGGAGGCGGAAGAGCTCAATGCCCGCCGAGATAGCTCGCGGTCACGCGCGGGTCGTGCATCAGGTCGGCGGCCCGGCCGGAATGGACGATCTCGCCGGTTTCCAGAACGTAGCCGACATCGGCGGTCTCGAGCGCGGCGCGGGCGTTCTGCTCGACCAGCAGGATCGAGACGCCGGTCTCGCGCAGGGAGGCGATGATGCGGAAGACCTCGCGCACGATCAGCGGCGCCAGCCCCAGGCTGGGCTCGTCGAGCATCAGCAGGCGCGGCTTCGACATCAGGGCGCGACCTAGGGCCAGCATCTGGCGCTCGCCGCCCGACAGGGTCGAGGCGAGCTGGCGGCGGCGCTCGGAGAGCCGCGGGAAGCGGCGATAGACGTCGTCCAACGACTGCCTCAGGCCGGCGCCGTCGCGCCGCCTGGTGAAGCCGCCCAGCAGCAGGTTGTCGGCGACCGTGAGGTCCCCGAACAGCTCGCGCTTCTCCGGCACGAGGCAGAAGCCGCGCTCGATGCGCGCCTCGACGTCGAGCCGCCGCAGGTCGATGCCGTCGTAGGACATGCTTCCGCGCCAGCGCAGCAGGCCGATCGCGGCCCCGAGCATGGTCGTCTTGCCGGCGCCATTGGGGCCGATGACGGTGACGATCTGGCCGGGTTCGATTTTCAGCGAGACGCCGCGCACCGCCTCGACCTTGTCGTAGGCCACCGTCAGGTTCTCGATGGCGAGCAGGGCAGCCATCAGGCGACGCCCCCGAGATAGGCTTCCTGGACCCGCGGATCGGCACGCACGATGTCGGGCGCGCCCTCGCAGAGCTTGGATCCGAAATCCATCACCACCGCGCGATCGACCAGGCCCATGACGAAGTCCATGTCGTGCTCGACCAGCAGGATGGTGAGGCCTTCGGCGCGCAGCGCCTGGAGCAGGCGGGCGAGCTCGGCCTTCTCGGCCGTGCGCAGGCCGGCCGCCGGCTCGTCGAGCACCAGCAGCGCCGGATCGGCGGCGAGGGCGCGCGCGATCTCGAGCAGGCGCTGGTTGCCCAGGGGCAGGTTGCCGGCCAGCTCGAAGGCGCGGTCGGCCAGCCCGACGCGCTGCAGCTGCCGCATCGCCTCGGCCTCGGCGTGGCGTTCCTCGGCGCGATCGAGCCTCAGGGCGCCGCGCAGGAAGCCCGACGAGGTGCGCCCGTAGGTGCCCAGCAGCACCGTGTCGAGCAGCGTCATGTGGGGCCGCAGCTTCACATGCTGGAAGGTGCGGGCAATGCCGGCGCGCGCGATCCGGCGCTGCGGCTGCCGCGTGATGTCCTGGCCGAGGAAGGTGATGCGCCCCTGGTCGAGTGGCAGCGCGCCGGTGATCAGGTTGAACATCGTGGTCTTGCCGGCGCCGTTGGGCCCGATCAGGCCCAGGATCTCTCCGGCCTCGACCTCGAAGCTGACGCTGTTGACCGCGACCAGGCCGCCGAAGCGGCGCGTCACCTCGGAGACGGCGAGGATCGGCGTGCCGCGGTCCGGTTGCCGGCGGCGTTCCAGCGCGCCGCTGGACGTCGGCGGGGTCGGGTGCACGCGCGGCAGGTAGCGCAGGGCGAAGGGTGCGAGGCCGCCGCGCGCCCGCTGCAGCAGCAGGATGAAGAGGACGGCGAAGACCACGACCTCGATCTGGCCCGAGGCGCTGAAGGCGATCTTCGGCAGGTAGTCCTGGATGCTGTTCCTGAGCAGCGTGACGATGGCAGCGCCGAGGATGGCGCCCGAGAGATGGCCCATGCCGCCGACCATCGCCATCAGCAGATAGAGGATGCCGACATTGACGTCGAACGGTGCCGGGCTGACGAAGCGGCTCATGTGGGCGTAGAGCCAGCCCGACAGCGCCGACAGCAGCGCCGCCAGCACGAAGGTTACGAGCTTGATACGGAATGGGTCGATGCCCAGGCTCTCGACCATGATGCGCCCGCCGCGCAGCGCCCGGATGGCGCGGCCCTGCCGAGAGCCGAGCAGGTTCGCGGCGAGCACCAGCGCCACGATCAGGAATATCCAGATCAGGTAGTAGATTCTCTGGCTGGCGGCGAGCGAGGCACCGGCGATCGAGATCGGCGGGATGTCGCTGATGCCGTTGAACTGGCCCAGCATCGGCAGGTTGCCGAACAGGAAGTAGATCGCGAGACCCCAGGCGATGGTGCTGAGCGACAGGAAGTGCCCGCCGAGCCGCAAGGTCACACCGCCGAGGATGGCGGCGATCGCGGCCGTGAGGACCAGGGCCAGCGCCAGGCCGAGCCACGGCGAGTAGCCGTGCTTCACCGTCACCCAGGCCGTGGCGTAGGCGGCAATGCCGACGAACGCAGCCTGGCCGAACGACAGCATGCCGCCGATGCCGGTCAGCAGGACCAGCCCGAGGACCGCGAGGGCATAGATGCCGATGAAGTTCAGCAGCGTGATGCTGAAGGGGCTCAGGACGGCGGGGAAGAAGGCCAGCAGGACGATCGCGCCCAGGCCCGCGAGGCGAAGCTGGGCCGCGGTCATTCCTCGGTCTCCTCGTCGTCGGTGGCAGCCATGCTGAGCGAGCGCCAGAGCAGCACCGGAATCAGGATGCCGAACACCACGACTTCCTTGTAGGCGCTGCTCCAGAACGAGGAATAGCTCTCGAGCAGGCCGACCAGCAGCGACCCCAGGGCGGTGCCGGGATAGCTCGTCATTCCCGCGATGATGGCGCCGACGAACGCCTTGAGGCCGATCAGGAAGCCCGAATCGTAGAAGATCGTCGTCACGGGCGCGATCAGAACGCCCGAGATGCCGGCGAGAAGGGAGGCGAGCAGATAGGCGATGGTGCCTGTCGTGGCCGGCCGGATGCCGACCAGGCGCGCGCCGGTGCGATTGATCGCGGTGGCGCGCAGCGCCTTGCCGAGCAGCGTGTACTCGAAGACCAGGAAGAGCAGGCCGCTGAAGACGATCGCGGCGACGACGATCAGAAGGGTCTGGGCGTTGACGATCAGGCCCGCGACCTCGAACACGGCGTCGACGAGGGGCTTGGTGCGCACGCCTTCCGGCCCGAAGAACAGCAGGCCCATTCCCGAGAGGGCGAAATGGAGGGCCACCGCGACGGTGAGCAGGAGCAGCACCGAGGCATCGGCAATCGGCCGGAACACAATACGGTCGAGCAGGGGGGCGATGGGCAGAACCAGCGCCAGGGAAAGCGCGATGCGCACTGGCATCGACAGCGTCATGCCCGCGACCAGCCACACCGCGGCGGCGGGCAGGAGCGGCAGGACGAGATAGAACAGGAGGGCGCGCGGCAGCCGGCTGAGCGCACCGGCCCGCACCAACGCCGTGCACTCGATGAGGGTCGCGAGCACCGCGAGACCAGCGACGAGGGCAACCGTTCCCGGGCGGGTGCCGGTCTCCAGCGAGGCGAGCGAGAGGGCCGTGAAGGCGGCGATGTCTCCGAACGGCACGAAGATGACGCGCGTGACCGCGAAAATCAGGACCAGGCCCAGGCCGATGAGGAGATAGATCGCGCCGCTCGCGATGCCATCCAGCGCCAGGATGGCCGCAATCTCGCCGGTCATGGGAGAGGACGTCTTGTCCCGGAGGCGCTCATGCTCCTCCCCAACTGTGCTGGGGAGGTGTCGCCGTCATACGGCGACGGAGGGGTCATGAGCCGTGGCACGGCTGTCCTTTGTGACTCATGACCCCTCCGCCCCGTATAGCGGGGCACCTCCCCAGCTTCGCTGGGGAGGAGGATCAGAGAAACGCCCGCGATAGCCACCAATCGACTGCTCTACGGCTCGTACTTCCACTTGCCGTCGGCCAGGCGAACCAGCACGAGGCTGCGTTCGTCGACGCCATAGCTCTCGCCCGGCTTGAAGTTGTAGATGGCGTGCGTGCCGACGAGGTCCTTGGTGGTGAAAATCGCGTTCTTGAGGGCGGTGCGGAACTCCGGCGTGCCGGGCTTGGCGGTCGCCATCGCCCGCTTCGCCGCGTCGAGGAACACCAGCCAGGCGTCGAACGAGTAGGCCGAGAAGCCGTCGGTCGTCGCCATGCCGTTGGCCTTCTGGTAGGCGGCGCGGAAGTCCATCGAGATCTTCTTGCTGAAGTGCGAGTCGGGCAGCTGCTCGGCCACGATCACCGGCCCGGCCGACACCAGCACGCCCTCGACGACCTTGCCGCCGACGCGGATGAAGTCGGCATTGAGCAGGGCGGGCGTGCCGTAGAGCGGGCCCTTGTAGCCGCGCTCGGCCAGCGTGAGCGGCGGCAGAGCACCCTGGGTCGCCGAGCCACCCAGCAGCACCGCATCGGGTTTCGTCGCCATGATCTTGAGGACCTGGCCAGTCACCGAGGTATCGGTGCGGGCGTAGCGCTCGTTGGTCAGGATCTTCATGCCGTTGGCCTCGGCGGGCTTCTGCGCGCCGTTGTAGACCAGGTCGCCCCAGGCGTCGGAGAAGCCGATATAGGCGAAGTTCTTGATGCCATCCCGCTTCATGCGGTCTACCACCACCTTGACCATCAGGCTGGGCGGCTGCGGCATGGCGATCGCCCAGCGGTCGCCCGAATCGGCCGCCGGCACGGTGATCGGCGAGATCGCGATCATCGGCACCTTGAGCTCGTTGGCGACCGCCGCCATGGCGATGGTGGAGGGTGCGGTCGCCGTGCCGATCAGCAGGTCGACCTTGTTCTCCTCGACCAGCTTGCGCGCGTTGCGCGTCGCCGCCGAGGGGTCCGACCCGTCGTCGAGCTGGATGAACTTGATCTTCTCCTCGCCGATGCTGCTGGCGTACTCGACGGCCGCCTTCATGCCGCGATCGTAGAGAACGCCGATCGACGATCCCGGCCCGCTTTGCGAGGTCACGAACCCGACGGTGATCTCGGCCTGTGCCGTGCCGACGCCGAGCGAGGCGACAGCCAGCGCCGCCGCGATGATTTTCCTCATGCCCACCTCCTGACTTGTCGATCTCCCCGCGATCACCCCCGGAGCGTACGCCGTTCCCGCTGCGCCACGAGGCGCCTGGGCGGCTCGACCTTCGCCCCAAGATATTTCAAATGTAAAGTTTCTTGAAAATGGGAGTCAAGGCGATTGCCATCCGATCATTTCCAGCTCCGTTGCCAGGGAGCGGACACATTGCCCATTCCTCTCCCGTAATCGGGGGAGGTGGCCCGGAGGGCCGGAGGGGGAAAGCAGCAGATGAGATTGTTCCGGTTTCGACGTCGAAATCGGAAGCGGCTTGTCTGTGGCTTTCCCCCTCCGCCCCGTATGACGGGGCACCTCCCCCGACTACGGGGGAGGCGAGTGTGATGGGTCGGAACGTACCGCCGCGATTGACAGGGAATTGCTTCAATTCTTAAATAACTTCGACCTGCGATCAGGCAGCGTCGATCCGCGATCGTGAGAGACCGACCATGGCCGAGCGATCATTTGCCAAGGAAGTGGAGGACCTCAAGCTCGGCGACGGGCAGGAGTTCCGGGGCGAGGGCATTCTCGCCATCACCAAGGCGCTGCTGCAATCCGGCGTCGGCTACGTCGCCGGCTACCAGGGCGCCCCGATCTCCCATCTCATGGACGTGCTGGCCGACGGCCAGGAGATCCTGGAAGAGCTCGGCGTGCATTTCGAGAACAGCGCCAGCGAGGCGGCGGCAGCGGCGACTCTGGCAGCCTCGGTCATGTACCCGATCCGCGGCGCGGCGACCTTCAAGTCCACCGTCGGCACCAATGTCGCCTCGGACGCGCTGGCCAATCTCGCGTCGGGCGGCGTTACCGGCGGCGCGCTGATCATCGTCGGCGAGGATTACGGCGAAGGCTCCTCGATCATGCAGGAGCGCTCGCACGCCTTCGCGATGAAATCGCAGATCTGGCTGCTCGATCCCAAGCCGAACCTCGAGAGCATCGTCGCTGCGGTGGAGACCGGCTTCGAGTTGTCCGAGGCCTCCAACACGCCGGTCATGCTCGAGGTCCGGATTCGCGCCTGCCATGTCCGAGGCAGCTTCCGCGCCAAGGACAACAAGCGCCCGGCCATGAGCCTGGTCGAGGCGCTCGAATCGCCGCGCCGCGATACCAATCGAATCGTGCTGCCGCCCGCTTCCTACGTGCACGAGAAGGAGAAGGTCGAGAAGCGCTGGCCGGCGGCGGTGAAGTTCATCCAGGAGCGACGGATGAACGAACTCGTGCCCGGCGACATCGGCGACGTCGGCATCATCCTCCAGGGCGGCATGTACAACGGCGTGATGCGCGCCCTGCAGGGGCTGGGCCTGGCCGACATCTGGGGGACCAGCCGCATCCCGCTGTACGTGCTCAATGTCACCTATCCGCTGGTGCCCGACGAGGTCGTCGCATTCTGCCGCGACAAGCGCGCCGTGCTGCTGGTCGAGGAAGGCCAGCCCGATTACATCGAGCAGGCACTGAGCAAGATCCTGCGCCAGGCGGCGGTTCCGACGGTGCTGGCCGGCAAGGACCCATTCCCGATGGCTGGCGAGTACACCGCCGCGGTGATGGCTGAGGCCATCGGCACCTTCGCCCGGCAATGGATCCCCGACATGCTGGCGCCGGAGGTGCGGGCTTCCAATGCCGCGCCTGCCCTGGACGAGAAGCATGTGAAGGGTCTCGCCGAGGCCGTGCCGCCACGGCCGCCGGGCTTCTGCACCGGCTGCCCGGAACGGCCGATCTTCGCCGCCATGAAGCTGGTCGAGCGCGAGATGGGGCCGCATCACGTTGCCGCCGATATCGGCTGCCACCTGTTCTCGATCATGCCGCCGTTCAACATCGGCTCGACCACCATGGGGTACGGGCTGGGACCGGCGTCCGCCTCGGCCTTCAACGTCAAGGCCGGCAAGCGCGCCATCTCGGTGATGGGCGACGGCGGATTCTGGCACAACGGACTGACCTCGGGCATCGGCAACGCCGTGTACAACAAGAGCGACGGCGTCGTGCTGATCGTCGACAACCACTACACGTCGGCGACCGGCGGGCAGGACCTGCTGTCGTCGCGCGCCACCAACCGGAGCCGCTCGACGCAGCACGCGATCACCACGGCGGTCAAGGGCATGGGCGTCGATTGGGTGCGCCACATCGATCGCACCTACGATGTCGGGCGCGTGCGCGACACGCTGAAAGAGGCGCTGACCAGCCGCGATCCGGGACCCAAGGTCATCGTCGCCTCGTCGGAATGCATGCTCAACCGGCAGCGCCGCGAGCGGCCGCTGTTCGCCAAGGCGGCCAAGGCTGGCCAGCGCCTTGTGCGCCAGCGTTTCGGCGTCGACGAGGACGTGTGCACGGGCGATCACGCCTGCATCCGACTGTCCGGTTGCCCGTCGCTCTCGGTCAAGCACACCGCCGATCCGCTGAAGGACGATCCCGTCGCGGCGATCGACAATTCCTGCGTCGGCTGCGGCAACTGCGGCGAGGTTGCGGAAGCCGCCGTGCTCTGCCCCTCGTTCTATCGCGCCGACATCATCGTCAATCCCACCGGGTGGGATCGTGCCATCGAGCGTCTGCGCACGACCGTGATCGGCTTCCTGCAGCGCCGTCGCGCCCGGCGGCAACTGCGCCTGGCCTGAGCGATGGATACGGTCTCGCCTGCTGTTCGCCTCGACACGCGGCGGCCGACCGCTATCGCCGTGCTGGCGATGGGCGGGCAGGGCGGCGGCGTGCTGGTCGACTGGATCGTGGCGCTTGCCGAATCCCAGGGCCATGTCGCGCAGGCGACCTCGGTTCCAGGCGTCGCCCAGCGTACCGGCGCCACCATCTACTACGTCGAGACGATCGCACCCGATCGCGCGGGCCGGCGTCCCGTGCTGTCGCTGATGCCGGTGCCGGGCGAGGTCGACATCGTGATCGGCGCCGAGCTCATGGAAGCTGGCCGCGCCATCCAGCGCGGGCTGGTCTCGCCCGATCGCACGACGCTGATTGCCTCGTCGCACCGCGCCTATGCCGTGAGCGAGAAGGTCGTGCCGGGCGACGGCGCCGGCGATCCGGCCAAGGTTTATGAAGCGGCACTGGCCGCCAGCAAGCAGTTCCTGGCCTTCGACATGGCCACCATCGCCGAGCAGACGGAAAGCGTCGTCTCGGCCGCGCTGTTCGGGGCCCTGGCTGCCTCCGGCGCCCTGCCGTACCCGCGCGCGGCCTACGAAGACACGATCCGGGCGGCAGGGCTCGGCGTCGAGGCGAGCATGCGTGCGTTCGATCGCGCCCATGCCGCGGCAGAAGCCGAGCGTCGGTCGCCGACGCCACCGGCCGCACGGCCGTCCCGCGGAAGCGTGAAGAAGAGGCTGCCTGTGCTCGCCCCGATCGGCGATGCCGCCTTCGACGCCCTGGTGGAGCAGGCGCGCCGGCTTCCTGAGCAGGCGCACGGCATGGCGGCCGCCGGCCTCGCGCGCGTGGTCGATTTCCAGGACGTCGCCTACGGCCGCGAGTATCTCGATCGTGTCGAGGCGTTCGCCGCCATCGAGCGGCAGTCAGCGCCCGCCGGCGCAGGCTTTCCGCTGACCTGCACCGCCGCAAAGCAGATTGCCCGGGCCATGGCCTACGATGACGTGATCCGGGTCGCCGATCTCAAGACGCGCGGCAGCCGCTTCGAGCGTGTGCGCAGCGAGATCGCGCTGCGCCCGGATCAGATCGCCTATACGACAGAGTTCATGCATCCGCGCCTGGAGGAAGTGTGCGGCACCCTGCCGGCCGGGATCGGCCTGTGGCTGGAGTCGAGCCCGCGGGTGCAAGGCACGCTGCGCCGCTTCGTCGACCGCGGCCGGCGCGTCCAGACCGGCACGATCGGCTGGTTCCTGCCGCTCTATCTCCTGGCGGGCTGGCGGCGCTTCCGCCGCGGCACGCTGCGGCATCGCCGCGAGCAGGCACATGTCGCGGCCTGGCTCGATCAGGCGTGCGCGGCGGCGACGCGCGACATCGCGCTCGGCGTCGAGCTGCTGGAAGCGCGCCGCCTCGTCAAAGGCTACTCCGACACGCACGATGCCGGCGAGGGCCGCTTCTCGCGGCTGATGGCCACGGCACGGCGGCTCGAGGGCCGCGCGGACGCCGCCGATTGGGTTCGCCGGCTGCGCCAGTCGGCGCTCGCCGATGCCGACGGACGGGCCTTCGGCGACACGATCAAGACGGTGGAGAGCTTCCTGTGAGGGGCCCGAGCTCGAATTCGCCGTTCACGCGAGCACGAATCTCCAATCCCTCCCCCGTAATCGGGGGAGGTGCCCCGTCAAACGGGGCGGAGGGGGAAGGCCGCAGACACGCCGCTTCTTGTTTCGATGTCGGAATCGGAGGGATCTCGACTGCGGCCTTTCCCCTCCGGCCCTGCGGGCCACCTCCCCCGAATACGGGGGAGGGACTGGCGAGGAGGAGAGCTTGAACACAAGGCGCGCGCCATGATCGGCAAGTACCGCGGCAACCGCCAGGCCATCTCGGCGCTGGTGCGCGAGACCGAGGTCCATCGTGACCTCTATGTCGACCAGGAGCTGTTCGAGCTCGAGATGGAGCACCTGTTCGCCAACACGTGGATCTATGTCGGGCACGACAGCCAGGTGCCTAAGGCCGGCGACTTCTATGCCACCACGATCGGCGCGCAGCCGGTCCTCATGGTGCGCGACAGCAAGGGGCAGGTGCGGGTGCTCTACAATCGCTGCCCGCACAAGGGAACGCGGCTGACTGGCGAAAGCTGCGGCAACACCGGCCAGTTCTTCCGCTGCCCCTATCACGCCTGGACGTTCCGCCTCGACGGCAGCCTGGCGGGCGTTCCGCTCAAGTCGGAGTACGACGCGGCGCGCTTCGCGGGCAGCCACGGAGCGCAGGGCCTGACGCCGGTGCGGCATGTCCACATTTATCGCGGCTTCGTCTTCGGCAAGATGAGCGACGCCGGCCCGGGCTTCGAGGAATTCTTCGGCGAGGCGCTTACCAGCATCGACAACATGGTCGACCGCTCGCCCGAGGGCAGGCTCGAGGTGGCGGGTGGCGTGCTGCGCTACATGCACGACTGCAACTGGAAGATCCTGGTCGAGAACCAGACCGATGCCTGCCATCCCATGATCGTGCATCAGTCGTCTGCCGGCATCGCCGCCGATGCCTGGAAGACGCCGCCTCCCGGGGCAAAGAAGCCGATGGCGGTGGAGATCTACGCCCCATTCGTCAGCTCGTACGAGTTCTTCCAGAGCATGGGCCTGCGCGTCTGGGACAACGGCCATGGCCACACGGGCGTGTCCCATTCGATCCACTCCGACTATTCGGCGGTGCCGGGCTATTTCGACCAGATGAAGGCGGCCTACGGCGAGGAGCGCGCCAGGGCGATCCTTGGGGAGAACCGCCACAACACGATCTATTTCCCCAACCTCATGATGAAGGGCCCGATCCAGCTCCTGCGCCTGTTCAAGCCGCTTTCGGCCAATCGCACGCTGGTCGAATCGTGGACGTTCCGGCTGGTCGGCGCACCCGACCTGCTTCTCGAGCGCACGGTGATGTACAACCGGCTGGTCAACGCGCCGACCTCGGTCGTCGGCCACGACGATCTCGAGGTCTACGAGCGCGCCCAGGATGGCCTCCTGGCCGACGGCAACGAATGGGTCAACCTGCAGCGTCTCTACGAGCCGGGAGAGGCCGACGGCCGCACGCTGGTGACCGGCGGCACGTCGGAGTCGCAGATGCGCAACCAGTTTCGCGCCTGGGAAAAATTCATGACCCTGAGCCTTTAGCCCTCGATGAATTCACATCCCAGCAATCAGCAACTGATCGACTTCGTGATCGGCGAGGCGCGGCTGCTCGACCAGCAGCAGCTCGATGCCTGGCTCGACCTGTTCGCCGAGGATGGTCACTACTGGATGCCGGTGGAGTGGGGCCAGAGCGATCCCCGCCTGACGACGTCGCTGATGTACGAGGACAAGTTCCTGCTGCGCCTGCGCATCGATCGCCTGAAGAGCAATCGCACGTTCAGCCAGAGCCCGAGGAGCCGCTGCCATCACGTGCTGCAGGTGCCGCAGGTCGACTCGCGCAACGACGCCGAGCAGGCCTACGTCACGTGGACACCGCTGCATTATGTCGAAAGCCGGGGTGACGTGCAGACCCTCTATGCTGCCTGGGCGACGCATCACCTGGCGGTGATCGACGATCAGATCCGGATCCGTCTCAAGCGAGTCGACCTGGTCAATTGCGACGCCGCTCTCGGCAGCATCCAGCTTTTCGTGTGAGCCCGGCGCAGATGGCAGAGAGACCCTCCTCACCGCGTTTGCCTTACGACGGGGTCGTCGTCGGTGCACCCGTCACCATTCCCTATCGTCGTTACTCGACCAACACGGCGCACTGGTGGGTCGGGCGCGCGGTGCGCGAGGTCGTCCAGCGCGCCGGCGTTCGTGGCATCGACATCGACGGGCTGTCGCTGTCGAGCTTCACGGTCGGCCCCGACACGGCGATCGGCCTTACCCAGCATCTGGGCTTGAGCCCGCGCTGGCTCGACCATGTGCCGCTGGGCGGCGCCAGTGGCGTCGTGGCCCTGCGGCGCGCGGCGCGCGCCGTGCAATGCGGTGACGCCGAGCTCGTGGTCTGCGTCGCCGGCGACACCAACCAGGTCGATTCGTTCCGCCGCATGCTGTCGACCTTCTCGCGCTTCGCCCAGGACGCCGTCTATCCCTACGGCTCGGGCGGCCCCAACGCGAGCTTCGCGCTGATCACCCGCAACTACATGATGCGCTACGGCGCGACGCGCGAGGATTTCGGCAGGATCTGCGTGGCCCAGCGGGACAACGCGCTGCACTTCCCGCATGCCTTGATGAAGAAGAAGCTGACACTCGACGAGTATATGGGCGCTCGGGCGATCTCCGATCCGATCCACCTGTTCGACTGCGTCATGCCGTGCGCGGGCGCCGAGGCTTTCCTGGTCTGCAAGGAGGACGTGGCGAGGTCGCTCGGACTGCCGGCGGCGCGGCTGCTCGCCACCGTCGAGCGGCACAACGCCTTTCCGGACGACCCGATCCAGTATCGCGGCGGTTGGGCGATGGACATTGGCGAGCTCTATGCGATGGCAGCCGTCACGCCCGACGACGTCGATTTCGTGCAGACCTATGACGACTATCCGGTGATTTGCATGATGCAGATGGAGGATCTGGGGTTCTGCGCAAAGGGCGAGGGGCCGGACTTCGTCCGCTCGCACACGCTCACCGCGGACGGCAGCTTCCCGCACAACACCTCGGGCGGGCAGCTCTCGGTCGGCCAGGCCGGGGCGGCCGGAGGCTTCCTCGGGCTGGTCGAGACGGTCCGCCAACTCACCGGCGAGGCGATCGGCGCCACGGTACCGGACGCCAAGGTGGGCCTCGCCTCCGGCTTCGGCATGATCAACTACGACCGTGGCCTGGCGAGCGGCGCGGCGCTGCTGGCGGGAGGGCAGGCATGACCGAGCCATTGAGCCGCCCCAAGCGCAAGGACCCGCTCAAGAAGACGCGCATCCCGCTGCTGCCGCAGGGCACGCGCAGCCGCACAGCGCTCGGCCTCACGGCAGCGGCCGCCGAGGGCCGCTTCCAGCTTCAGGTCTGTGGCGACTGCGCCGCCGTCGTCTACCCGCCGCGCGACGCCTGCCCGCGCTGCCTGTCCGCCAACCTGCCGTTCCGCGACGTCGACAATGGCGGCACCTTGCTCGCCGAGACGACGATCCGGACCTCGACCGACGTCTATTTCCGCGAGCGCATGCCGTGGCGCATCGGCACGGTGCTGCTCGATGCCGGCCCGGCGATCGTGGCGCACCTGCACGGCGATCTGCGCGAGGGCGAACGGACCCGCCTGGAATTGAAGCTCGACAAGTCCGGCCAGGCGATCGTGATCGCGCTGCCGGCCAGGGACACGCCGAACATGGCCGACGATCCGCAATGGCGCGAGCTCACCTGCGACCCGAAATACCGCCGGGTGCTGGTCACGGATGGGCGTACCGCCATGGGCCAGGCGATGGCCGAGGCATTGTCGCAGGGGGGTGCCAGTATCGTGTTCGTCGGCGTCGCCGACCCGTGGAAGCCGTTTCCCGGAGAGGACCGGCTGCGAAAGCTCGAGCGCGTGGAGATCGTTGCGCTCGATCTCACCGACACGATCTCGGTCAACGAATGTGCCGGCGAGTTCGCGCCGCGCGTCGACATCCTGGTCAACACAGCCGAGCACGTGCGCACCGGCGGCATCATCGAGCGCAAGGGCCTCACCGTGGCGCGCGAGGAGCTCGAGGTCCGCTATCTCGGGCTCATGAGGCTGGCCCAGGCTTTCGGCCCTGTGCTGCGTGCGCGCGGCGCCGACGGCATCAATTCCGCCGCCGCCTTCGTCAACCTGGTGTCGGTGTTCGCTCTCACCAGCTGGCCGGCGTACGGCGCATTCTCGGCCACCGAGGCGGCCTGCCTGTCGGCAGCGCAGTCGCTGCGCGCCGAGCTGCGGCCGGGCGGCGTCAAGGTCGTGAACGTGTTCTTCGGCCCGCTGGAGACCGAATGGTACCAGGCCGTGCCGCCGCCCAAGCTTGCCCCCTCGACGCTCGGCCGCGCGGTGGTGCAGGCGCTGCGGCAGGGACTGGAGGACGTCTTCGTCGGCGACATCGCCGAGGACATCCGCGCGCGGCTCGCCGTCAACCCCAAGGCCCTGGAACGAGAGCTCGGCTCATGAGCAGAAACACGGACGCAATCGGGTCTCCCGATCTGCTCGCTTTCGCGGGCGCGATCGCGGCCGGTGAGATCGAGGTCGTTGATCTCACCCATACGCTGTCACCGGATTTTCCCACTATCGTGATGCCGCCCGAGCTCGGCCAGTGCGCGCCGTTCCGCATGGAAGAGGTGTCGCGCTACGACGAGCGCGGATCCGCCTGGTACTGGAACAACATCTCCATGGGCGAGCACACCGGCACGCATTTCGACGCGCCGGTGCACTGGATCTCGGGCAAGGATCTCCCGGAAAATTCCGTCGATACCATCCCGGCCGCCAACTTCATCGCGCCCGCGGTGGTGATCGACATCTCGCAGCAGTCGGCCGCCAATGCCGACTACGAGCTGACGGTCGCCGACGTCGAGGCGTGGGAAGCGATGCATGGACGCATCCCGCCGCGCAGCTGGGTGCTGCTGCGCACCGACTGGTCGAAGCGCAACGGCCGCGACTACGTCAACATGCGCGAGGACGGCCAGCATACGCCGGGCCCGTGTCCCGAGGTCGTTCGCTTCCTGGTCGAGCAGCGCGACCTGCACGGCCTCGGCACCGAGACGATCGGCACCGATGCGGGGCAGGCCTTCCATTTCAACCCACCCTATCCGGCGCACTACTACATGCACGGCAAGGGCCGGTACGGGCTGCAGTGCCTGGCCAACCTCGACCGGCTGCCGCCGATCGGCGTGGTGATCCTGGCGGCACCGCTCAAGATACGGCGAGGCTCGGGCAGCCCTCTGCGCGTGCTCGCCCTGGTGCCGCGCGCCCGGAGCGGCATGTGAGCGACGCCGGTACTGCTATCGTCACCGGCGCCAGCGGCGGCATCGGCGCCGCCATCGCCAGGGCGCTGCTGGCCGATGGCTATCGCGTGGTCTCGCTTGCCCTCGACAAGCCGGCCTGGTCGCATCCGCTGCTCGACGCACGCACGGTCGATCTGCTCGATGCCCGGGCTACCGAAGCGGCGGCGGCCGCGATTGCGGGCGAGCATCAGGTGACGCACCTCGTGCACAACGCCGGCATCATCAGGCCGAGTGCGGTCGAGAGCACGACCGCCGCCGACATTGCGGCGTTGGCTCAGCTCCATCTCGGCGCTGCGCTGACCTTGCTCGGCGCGACGCTGCCGCACATGAAGCAGGCAGGCTTCGGCCGGGTCGTGCTGATCTCCTCGCGCGCGGCGCTGGGCGCCACGGGGCGCACCGCCTATTCCGCCACCAAGGCCGGCATCATCGGGATGGGCCGCACCTGGGCGCTCGAGCTGGCGCCGTTCGGCATTACCGTCAACATGGTGGCGCCTGGTCCCATCCAGGGCACGCACATGTTCCACGAGATCATCCCGGCCGGTAGCGAGCGCGAGTCGGCTCTGGCGGCGGCCATCCCGATGCGGCGGCTCGGCCAGCCCGAGGATGTCGCCGCGGCGGTCAAGTTCTTCGCCGGCCGGGAGGCGTCCTTCATCACCGGCCAGGTCCTCTATGTCTGCGGCGGCTCCAGCGTCGGCACCCTGGTCGTCTGAAGGGACGCGATCATGACCGAACCCGTCTCGAGGTCGCCCCATGGCAGGATGCGCCACCGCTCCCATGGCGAGGCGCGGATCGCCGGGAACGGAGAGACGGCGGCACAGAAGGGCCATCTCGAGCTCAGGGTGTGGCTGCGCCTGCTCGGCTGCTCCGGCAAGATGGAGAACATCCTCGGCCAGCGCCTGCGCAAGGAATTCGGCACCTCGCTCGCCCGCTTCGACGTCCTGGCGCAGCTCGAGCGCTTTCCCGATGGCCTCTCCATGTCGGAGTTGTCGCGGCGGCTCCTCGTGTCCAACGGCGCGGTCACAGGGCTGGTCGACAAGCTCGGCGAGGCAGGGCTGGTGTCGCGCCACGAGGCTCCCGACGACCGCCGCAGCATGATCGTGAGGCTGACGCGCAAGGGCCGCGAAGCGTTCCTGCGCATGGCGCGGCGGCACGAGGAGTGGGTGGTGTCAATCCTCGGCGAGCTCAGCGTCGAGGCAAAGTCGGAGCTTCTGCAGAACCTGACTCTGCTTCAGCGCAACCTCGACCTGCATGGCAAGGGGTGATCGATGCAGCACATTCTTCATTCACCTCCCCAGCTTCGCTGCTACGGAGTGGACACATCTGGAACTCATCCCCCGTCCTGCGCTGCCGAATTCACGCATCATGCTGTCCTCCCTGCGCGAAGCGCGGGGAGGTGCCCCCGCAGGGGGCGGAGGGGTCATGAGCCAAGGGTCTCGGCATGAGTCGCCGATCAGTGTCGTCGCTATGATGAGCGTTCTGATAGAGCGTGTGTTGCTCTCGACCCCTCCGCCCGCTGCGGGGGCACCTCCCCGCGCTGCGCGCAGGGAGGACAACATGAGTGTAAGCTCGACAGCCCGTCCTACGGCGGAGGGATTCGAGAAGTGTCCACTCCGTAGCAGCAGAGCTGAGGAGGAGGATGAAAAGCACACGCCCTCTCCTGGAAGGAAGCAGCCTTGGAAATAGCAGTCCTGGGCGGCGGCAACGGGTCGTTCGCGGCCGCCGGCGATTTCGCGCTCGCCGGGCACGACGTGCGAATGTGGCGCCGCGATGCCGCCGCCGTTGCCGGCCATCGCGACGGGGGCGGCACCATCACGGTCAAGGATTTCCGCGGCACCCACACCGCTACGCCGGCGCTCGTCACGACCGACATCGCCGAGGCTGTTCGTGGCGCCGAGCTGATCGTCTGCCCGACACCGGCCTTCGCGCAGGCCGACATCGCCCGACATCTGGCACCGCACCTCGCCGACGATCAGGTCGTGTTCCTGCCGCCGGGAACGCTGGGGTCGGTCCTGTTCGCCCGAGCCGCGTGGCAGGCGGGAAACCGGGCGCGCGCGGCGTTTGCGGAAACAGGGACCTTGCCCTGGCTCGCGCGCAAGCACGGCCCGTACGAGGTGCAGATCTCCGCGCGTGGAAAGCATCTGCCGACCGGCGTCTTTCCGCTCTCCCGGGCCGATGCGGCATTGGCGGTCCTCTCACGGGCCTTCCCGGGGGCGATCCGGCCGTGCGGCGATGCCCTGTCCGGCGCGCTGATGAATGCCGGGCCGATCATCCATCCGCCGCTCATCATCATGAACGCAGCGCCGCTCGAGCATTTCGAGAAGTGGGACATCCACAACGAGGGCACGCAGCCGGCGGTGCGTCGCGTGACCGATGCCCTCGACCGCGAGCGCGTGGCGATCCGCGAGGCGCTGGGCTACGGCGCGCCGCATTTCCCGCTGGCCGATCACTACGCCGCGACCGGCCCGGAATGGATGTATGGCCGCGGCTCGCACGAGCGGCTGACGAAATCGGGTGACTGGCGCGAGCGCATCGTCCTGCGCGAGCACCGCTACATGATCGAGGACGTGCGCATGGGGTTGGCCTTGCTGGCATCGACGGCACGGCTCGCCGGCGTCTCGGTGCCCCTGGTCGCGGCCTTCCTGTCGATCGGCGGTGCGATCTGCGGTGAAGATTTTTCCCGGACGGGTCGAACCCTGGAGAGCGTCGGTCTCGGCGGTCTCGATCGCGCCGGAGTGCTGAAGCTGCTGCGCGAGGGTTTCGCATGAGACAGCCGATCGCCCTGGTGGGCGCGGGCCGCATGGGCCGCGGTCTCGCCGTGGTGTTCGCCTTTGCCGGACACGACGTGGCGCTGATCGACCTGAAGGAACGTCCCGCCGAGCAGTTCGCCTCTCTCGCGAAGGAAGCGGAGAGCGAGGTCATCGCGACCCTGGGCACGCTGGCCCGCCTCGGCCTCTGCGCCGCCGACCAGGCGCCGGCCATCGCCGCCCGCGTGCGAGTCGTTCGGTCGAGCGAGGCCGGTGCCGTTCTGCCGGACGCCGGCTTCATCTTCGAGGGCGTGCCGGAAGTGCTCGAGCAGAAGCGCGCGGCGCTCGCGCTGGTGTCGCGTCTCGCCGGACCGCGCCCGATCATCGCCTCGACCACCTCGACCATCCTGGTCGACGATCTCGCCGAGGCCATCGAGCATCGCGAGCGCTTCCTCAACGCCCATTGGCTCAACCCGCCGTACCTGATGCCCCTGGTCGAGCTGTCGGCCGGCAAGGCGACGGGCGCCGAGGCCGTGCAGACGCTGCGATCTCTGCTCGACGGGATCGGCAAGGTCACCGTGCTCTGCGCGGCGACGCCGGGCTATATCGTGCCGCGCATCCAGGCGCTCGCCATGAACGAGGCGGCGCGCATGGTGGAAGAGGGCGTGGCCTCGGCCGAGGAAATCGACAAGGCGGTCAAGTACGGCTTCGGCCTGCGCTTCGCCGTTCTCGGCATGCTCGAGTTCATCGACTGGGGCGGTGGCGACATTCTCTACTACGCCAGTCGCTACCTCACCCAGGCGCTGGGCAACGACCGCTACGCCGCGCCGGCGATCGTCGAGCGCAACATGCATGAAGGGAACATCGGCATGAAGACCGGACGTGGCTTTCTCGACTACGACAAGCTCGATCTCGACAAGCATCGCTTCGAGCGGCTGGCGGCGTTCACGACGCTGCTGCGTGATCTCGGCCTCGTGCGGCCGCCGGTGCTGTGACCATGGCCCGTGAACCGCTGGTACGCGAACCCCTCGATGCCGGTCGCTTCTTCGCGCCCGGCGAGCGCAGCGTCGCGGTGATGCTCCAGGCCCAGGCCGACAAGTTCGGCGCCAGGCCGCTGGCGCAATCCGGCGGCAAGCGCTGGAGCTTTGCCGACGCTCCGCAGCTTGCCGCCCGCGCTGCCGGCCGCCTGCACGAGGCAGGCGTGCGGCCGGGCGATCGCGTCGCCCTGATCTGCGAGAACCGGCCGGAGTTCATCGAGATCTTCCTCGGCGCGGCCTGGCTCGGCGCCATCCTGGTGCCGATCAACACCGCCTCGCGCGGCCTGCAGCTGCGCCACATCCTGGAAAACTCCGGCGCCCGGCTGCTGGTGATCGAGGCGGCCCTGCTGAGCGCCCTCGACCATGTCGATCTCGCGACGCTACCGGTCCAGGCGATCTGGATCATCGACGAGCCGGCCAGCGCGCCGCCCGCCGCGGTGCCGGCGCAGGTGCTGCCGCCCCTGGGCGAGGCCATCGCCGCCGGGCCGGCGCGGCCGAGCGACACGCTGGCGATTCTCTACACCTCGGGCACCACCGGGCCGTCCAAGGGCGTGTGCTGCCCGCACGCCCAGTTCTTCTGGTGGGGCGTCAACACCGCGCATCTGCTCGGTGTTGGCGAGAGCGACGTCCTCTGCACGACGCTGCCGCTGTTTCACACGAACGCCCTCAACACCTTCTTCCAGGCGATGCTGACCGGCGCCACGGCGAGCTTCGAAAGCCGGTTCTCCGCCTCGGCCTTCTGGACCACCCTGGCGGAGCGGCAGGCCACGGTGACCTATCTGCTGGGTGCCATGGTGCCGATCCTGCTGTCGCGCGATCCGCATCCCGACGAGCAGCGCCATGCGACGCGCATTGCGCTCGCGCCGGGCGTGCCCGGGCACTTCCATGCCGAGTTCACCCAGCGCACCGGCATCGGCCTGCTCGACGGCTACGGCTCGACCGAGACGAATTTCGTCATCGGCACGCCGCTCGGCGAGCAGAAGCCGGGCACCATGGGACGCATCTTCGAGGGTTTCGCTGCACGGGTGGTCGACGACGACGACAACGAGGTGCCGGACGGCACGCCAGGCGAGCTCATCCTGCGGGCCGAGGCGCCGTTCGCGTTCGGCACCGGCTATTTCGGCACGCCGGAGAAGACCGTCGAGGCGTGGCGCAATCTCTGGTTCCACAGTGGCGACAGGGTCATCCGCGAGGCCGACGGCTACTTCCGCTTCGTCGATCGCCTCAAGGACGCCATCCGACGCCGCGGCGAGAACGTGTCCTCGTTCGAGGTGGAGCAGGTGCTGCTGAGCCATCCCGAGATCGCCACGGCGGCCGCGTTCCCCGTGCGCTCCGAGCTCGCCGAGGACGAGGTCATGGTAGCGATCGTCCTGCAGGCAGGCAGTGCGATCGATCCGGTAGCTGTCATCCGCTTCTGCGAGACCCGCATGCCGTACTTCGCAGTGCCACGCTACCTCGAGTTCGTCGACACCCTGCCGGCGACCGAAAACGGCAAGATCCAGAAGTACAAGCTGCGCGAACGCGGCATCACCGACCGCACCTGGGACCGCGAGGCCGCGGGGATCACGGTCAGGCGGCGGTGACACGATTCAATGGCTGCAGAATAGAGCCAACGCGGCTGGCGCGCCTGCCATCGCGCGCGGTGTCGTGACAACTGCGTAGGGCAAGATGCAGACCGAACCAGCGGCCCCAACCCTGTCCAACAGCGCTGACGCACGCCGCCTTCCCGCTGACGCAGCGATTCTCGCTTGCGTCAGCGCCAACTCCTTGATTCCAAAGGCTGCTGACGCACGGACGCAACGGACGCAAGATCCGGCCTCGACTCTCACGGGCGCCAACTTGCCCCTTCGCCTCATTGCCGGGGAGCGCGCAACGGGTGGCGGGAGTAACCTCCGTCGGGATGGCGCTCATCTCCTCGATCACAGATCCCAAGAGCGCCATCACGGCGGAGACTACTCCGCCTCAGGTGGCGCGCTCCCAGGCAGTGAGGCTCATGCGCCGCGCGCTTCGAAGCCACGACCGTGATCGCCAGCATCGACGCAAGCCGACACCCTGCCGACGCAACGTCACGCCGTTGCGTCACGGCCAAGGTCCTGATTTCAAAGGCCAATGACGCTGTGACGCAAATGACGCAAGTTTTCAGGCGGATGCTTCGAGGGCGCTTGCAAGCGAGCGGCGCGGGAGCGCGCACGCGCCCTGTCTCAGTTCCCCGGATTACGGCCCCCGATTGCGGGGGAGGTAGAATATTGACGTCGTCAATATTGAATGACGCTGGAAGCTGATGCCGCCTGCAGCAGGCGCCAGCGATGGCCTCGCCATTTTCCCGAACCGATTCAACGCCTTGTAGGCCGTACTCCATGATTTTGGGGGAACGGTGACATCGTCACCCCTGATATGGTAACGGAGGATCAACAGCTAGAAAGGGACCAGCCGTCGAGATGACGGAGAGCGCCATCGCGGTCGCGTCGGATCATGCCGGCTTCGATCTCAAGGAGATTCTCAAGCGTGACCTGCAGACCGCGGGACACGAGGTGCTCGATCTTGGCACCGGCTCGACGGAATCGGTCGATTATCCTGACTTTGGCAAGGCCATGGCCGAGGCCATCGCGTCGGGCAAGGCAGCGCGCGGCGTTCTCGTCTGCGGCACCGGGATCGGCATCTCGATTGCCGCGAACCGCAATCCCAAGGTCCGGGCGGCGGTGGTCCACGATGCGACATCTGCACGTCTGGCGCGCGAGCACAACGACGCCAACGTGGTCGCGTTCGGCCAGCGGCTGATCGGCGTCGAGGTGGCTCGCGAGGCGCTTCAGGTCTTTCTGAAAACCGGCTGGGATGGCGGTCGCCACGTGCGCCGCGTCGAGAAGCTTTCGAAGGGTTGCCAAAGATGAGTCAAGCTGCTGCCAAATTGAGCGACGCGCCGTTGCCGATGTTCACGCGCGACCTCGCCAAGTCGGATCCGGCGATCGACGCCGTCCTCAAGGGCGAACTGCACCGCCAGCGCGAGCAGATCGAGCTGATCGCCTCGGAGAACATCGTCTCGCGGGCGGTGCTCGAGGCCGCCGGCTCGGTGCTGACCAACAAGTACGCTGAAGGCTACCCCGGCCGGCGCTACTACGGCGGCTGCGAGGAGGTCGACAAGGCCGAGCAGATCGCCATCGATCGCGCCTGCAAGCTGTTCGAGTGCAGCTTCGCCAACGTGCAGCCGCACTCGGGCGCGCAAGCCAACCAGGCCGTGTTCATGGCGCTGCTGAAGCCTGGCGACACGTTCATGGGCATGGCGCTCGACCAGGGCGGCCATCTCACGCACGGCTCGCCCGCCAACCAGTCGGGCAAGTGGTTCAAGGTGGTGTCGTACGGCGTCAAGCCCGACAGCCACCTGATCGACTACGAGCAGATGGAGGAGGTGGCGCGGCGCGAGAAGCCCAGGCTGATCGTCGCCGGCGCCTCGGCCTATTCCCGCCACATCGACTGGGCGCGCTTCCGCAAGGTGGCCGACGAGATCGGCGCCTGGTTCATGGTCGACATGGCGCACTATGCCGGGCTGGTCGCCGCCGGCGTCTATCCGAGCCCGCTGCCGCATGCCCACGTGGTGACGACGACGACGCACAAGACCCTGCGCGGCCCGCGCGGCGGCATGATCCTGTCGAACGACGCCGAGATCGGCAAGAAGATCAACTCGGCGGTGTTCCCCGGCCTGCAGGGCGGCCCGCTGATGCACATCATCGCCGCCAAGGCGGTGGCGCTCGGTGAGGCGCTGCGCCCCGAGTTCAAGACCTACGCCCACAATGTCGTCGACAACGCGCGCGCGCTCTCGGCGTCGCTGATCGAGCGCGGCCTCGCCATCGTCTCCGGCGGCACCGACAGCCATGTCATGCTGGTCGACCTCAGGCCCAAGAAGGCGACTGGCGTGGCGGCCGAGAAGGTGCTCGACCGCGCCGGCATCACGGTGAACAAGAACAGCATCCCGGGCGATCCGGAGAAATTCACCGTGACGTCGGGCGTGCGGCTGGGCTCGCCGGCCGGCACGACGCGCGGCTTCGGCGTCGCCGAGTTCCGCCAGATCGGGCATCTGATCGCCGACGTGCTCGACGGCATCGCCCGCAACGGGCCGGATGGCGACGCCCAGGTGGAGAGCCAAGTGCGCACCAAGGTGCACGCGCTCTGCGCCCGCTTTCCGATCTACCGCGACTGAAAAAAGCGCAGGCAATAACCGGGGGGAGAAACGATGCGCTGTCCATTCTGCGGTCACGAGGACACACAGGTTAAGGACTCGCGACCGACCGATGACAATTCGGCGATCCGCCGGCGGCGCTACTGCCCGTCCTGCGGCTCGCGCTTCACCACCTTCGAGCGCGTGCAGCTGCGCGAGCTCACGGTGATCAAGAAGAACGGACAGCGCGTTGCCTTCGACCGCGACAAGCTCGCCCGCTCGATCTCGGTCGCCTGCCGCAAGCGGCCGGTCGACCCGGAGCGTGTCGAGCGCGTCGTCAACGGCATCGTGCGGCGCCTCGAAAGCTCGGGCGAGAGCGAGATCCCCTCGACGCAGATCGGCGAGCTGGTGATGGACGCGCTGCGTGCGCTCGATCCGGTCGCCTATGTGCGCTTCGCCTCGGTCTATCGCAATTTCCGCGAGGCCCGGGACTTCGAGGAGTTCATCTCCGACCTCGCCGAGACGACCAGCCTCAAGGACTGACCCGATGATGCGCGCGGCGCTGGCGCTGGCGCGCCGGTCGTTGGGGCGCACCTGGCCCAACCCGGCCGTCGGCTGCGTGATCGTGCGCGATGGGATAGTGGTCGGCCGAGGCCGCACCCGGGATGGCGGCCGCCCGCACGCCGAGGTCGACGCGCTTCGTCAGGCCGGCGATCTGGCGAAGGGCGCCATCGTCTACGTCACGCTGGAACCCTGCTCGCATCACGGCCGATCGCCACCCTGCGCCGACGCCTTGATCGTGGCCGGCGTCTCGCGCGTCGTCTCCGCACTCGAGGATCCCAACCCATTGGTCAACGGCCAGGGCCATGCCCGCCTGCGCGCGGCGGGCATCGCGGTCGAGGTCGGCGAGGGAGCGGCAGAGGCCGCCGAGATCAACGCTGGCTTCCTGCTGCGCGTGCGCGAGGGCCGGCCGCTGATCCATCTCAAGCTCGCCACCTCGCTCGACGGCAAGGTCGCCACGGCGTCGGGCGAGAGCCAGTGGATCACCGGTCCCGAAGCACGGGCCTGGGGGCACCGCCTGAGGGCGACGCACGAGGCCATCCTGGTGGGCGCCAGCACCGTCGCGCTGGACGATCCCGAGCTGACCTGCCGTCTTCCGGGCCTGGCGCGGTACTCGCCGATCCGGGTCGTGCTCGATTCTCGGGCGCGCCTTCGTCCGACCTCGAAGCTCGCAACGACCGCGCGCGCCCATCCGGTCTGGCTGATCTGCACCCCGGCCGCGCCCGCGGCCAGCCGCGAGGCCCTGCAGGCACTGGGCGTCGAGCTCATCGAGGTCGCGGCCGATCCGGCAGGCCGGGTCGATGTCAGGGCCGCCGTCCGCGCACTCGGTGGCCGTGGTATCATGCGGCTCATGGTCGAAGGCGGAGGCGAGGTGGCCGGCGCATTCCTGAGGTCGGGCGAGGTCGATCGCTTGAGCGTCTTCCGCGGCGGCCTGGCGCTGGGAGGTGACAGCCGCTCTGCGGTCGGCCCCCTGGGGCTCGAGCGGCTGGGTTTCGCGCCCCGATTTGCGCTCGTTTCCACACGAAGCGTCGGCGGCGACACGCTGGAAACCTGGAAGCGGGAGCCTTAAGTACGCGCCATGTTCACCGGAATCGTCACCGACGTCGGCGAGATCACCGCCATGACCCCTGGCGACAACCAGGACGATCGCCGCTTCGTGGTGCGGACGCGGCACGACATGGCGCCGATCGCCATTGGCGCGTCGATTGCCTGCTCGGGCTGCTGCCTGACCGTGGTCGAGAAGGGAAGGGACTGGTTCGCCGTCGAGGTCTCGGGAGAAAGTCTTGCCAAGACCCATCTGGGCGACTGGCGCCAGGGCAGCCGCCTCAATCTCGAGCTGTCGCTGAAGCTGGGCGACGAGCTGGGCGGCCATCTGGTTTACGGCCATGTCGACGGCGTCGGCCGCATCGTGTCGATGACGCCCGAAGGCGGCAGCGTGCGCTTCGTCTTCGAGGCGCCCGCCGAGCTGGCGCGCTTCATCGCCGCCAAGGGCTCGATCGCGGTCGACGGCATCTCGCTCACGGTGAACGAGGTCGACGGCAATCGCTTCGGCATCAACATCATCTCGCACACCCAGGCCGTCACGACCCTGGGGCAGGCCAAGGTCGGCCAGCGCGTCAACCTTGAGGTCGACATGCTCGCGCGCTACGTTCAGCGATTGTTGGAGCACGGAAGATCATGAGCGCGCTCGAAAAGGATGCCTGGCGGATCACCTTCTCCGAGGTGAAGGCTGCGGCGGAGGACATCATCGAGGAGGCCCGTCGCGGCCGGATGTTCATCCTTGTCGACGACGAAGACCGGGAGAACGAAGGCGACCTCGTGATCCCCGCCCAGTGGGCGACGCCCGAGGCCATCAACTTCATGGCCAAGCACGCGCGCGGCCTGATCTGCCTGGCGCTGACGCGCGAGCGGGTCGAGCAGCTCGGGCTGGCGCTGATGGCGCGCAACAACGGCACCCGCCACCAGACGGCCTTCACCGTGTCGATCGAGGCGCGCGAGGGCGTGACCACCGGCATCTCGGCCGCCGACCGGGCACGCACCGTGTCGGTGGCGATCGACCCGTCGTGCGGGCCGCAGGACATCGTCTCGCCGGGCCATGTCTTCCCGCTGGTGGCGCGCGACGGCGGCACGCTGGAGCGGACCGGCCACACCGAGGCCGCGGTCGACCTGGCGCGGCTCGCCGGGCTGACGCCGGCCGGCGTGATCTGCGAGATCATGAACGACGACGGCACGATGGCCCGTCGCAATGACCTCATCACCTTCGCCCAGCGCCACGGCCTCAAGATCGGCACCATCGCCGACCTGATCGCCTACCGGCGGCGCTACGATTCGATCGTCAAGCGGCTCTCCGAGACCACCTTCGAGAGCATCTACGGCGGCGACTTCCGCTGCGTCATCTACGTCAACAAGGTGACCCTGGCGCAGCACATCGCCCTGGTGAAGGGCGACCCGGCGAGCGGCGGCCCGGTCACCGTGCGCATGCACGCCGTCAATATCTTCACCGATGCGCTGGGCCAGCGCGACACCGGCCGCGGCGGCGAGATCGAGGCGTCGATGAAGCTGATCGCCGAGGAGGGGCGGGGCGTCATCGTGCTGATCCGCGAGCCGCTGACGGTGATGCTGGCCGAGCAGCGCCGGCGGGCCGGCGAGCCGATCGCGCCGTCGGGCGGCGAGCTGCGCGACTACGGCGTCGGCGCCCAGATCCTGATCGATCTCGGCGTCAGGGAGATGGTCCTGCTGAGCAACAGCCGCAGGAGCGTCGTCGGCCTCGAGGGCTTCGGCCTCAAGATCGTCGGCCAGAAGCCGGTCCCCGGCCGCGCGGCACGCTAGCATGTCGACACGAACGGAGACGCCGACGGCCAGGCCGCCGGTCGCCGGCGTGGCGGGCGCGCGCATCCTGGTCGTGGAATCGCGCTACTACCCGGAGATCGCCGACGCGCTGATCGCCGGCGCCGAACGCGAGATCGAGCGCAATGGCGCGCTCTGCGAGCGGGTCGTCGTGCCGGGCGCCTTCGAGATCCCGGGCGCCATCGCCCTGGCGGCCGACCGCTACGATGGCTTCGTGGCGCTGGGCTGCGTGATCCGCGGCGAAACCTCGCACTATGACTACGTCTGCGGCGAGAGCGCGCGCGCCCTGATGGATCTGGCGGTTCGAGGCAAGCTCGCCATCGGCTACGGCATCGTCACCGTGAACACTTTCGAGCAAGCCCAGGCACGAGCCTTCGTCGATCGCGGCGACAAGGGCGGAGACTCCGCTCACGCCTGCCTTGCCATGGTGGCGCTGCGCCGGCGCTGGCCGCCGCGATGAGCCAGCAAGCGACGCCGAGCCGCCGGCAGGCCGCGCGGCTTGCGGCGGTGCAGGCCCTGTATCAGTGGCAGGAGGGTGCGCACGCTCCCGGCGAGATCGTCGAGCAGTTCCTGAAGGTTCGCACCGGCGAGGCGGGCGAGGGCGGCATGCGGCGCGATGCCGACCGTCCGCTGTTCAAGGACGTGGTCGAAGGAACCGCGGCCAACAGGGACGCGCTCGAGCAGATCGTGTCGGCGGCGCTGGCCAAGGATTGGACGTGGGCGCGGATCGATCGCCTGGTGCGCGCCATCCTGCTCGCCGGCGCCTACGAGCTCGTGCACCGCAAGGACGTGCCGCTCCGGGTGGCGATCAACGAGTATGTCGAGATCGCCCACGCCTTCTACGACCAGGGCGAGCCCAGCTTCGTCAACTCGGTGCTCGATCGGGTCGGACGCACCGCGCGACCCTCCGAGCTGGTGAAGTGATCGGCCGATGGTGCGTGGCAGGCGCATCGGCGAATTCGAGCTGATCGCCCGCTATTTTGCACCGCTGGCGAAGGGCTTTGCCGGCGCCGGCGGCCTCGAGAGCGACAACGCCTTTCTTCCGGGCGACTCCCGGCACGATCTCGTCGTCAAGACCGACACCGTGGTGTCCGGCGTCCACTTCCTGAGCGACGAGAAGCCCGAGCTCGTCGGCGCCAAGTCGCTGCGCGTGTGTCTCTCGGATCTGGCCGCCGGAGGCGGCACGCCGTTCGTCTACCAGCTCTCGCTGGCGCTCCCCGAGACGTGGACCGAGGCGTGGATCGCCCGCTTCGCGCGCGGGCTCGCGACCGACCAGCGTCGCTACGGTATCGTCCTCTGCGGCGGCGACACCGTGGTCTCGCCCGGGCCGCTTACCATCACGATCACGGCCTTCGGAAAGGTGCCGCGCGGGCGGGGGCTGACCCGTGCCGGGGCGCGTGCCGGCGACGAGCTGTGGGTGAGCGGCACCATCGGCGACGGTGCCTTGGGCCTGCGCGCTGCCCGTGGCCAGATCGCGAGCCCGGCGCTCGAGCGCCGCTTCCGCCAGCCGCAGCCGCGCACGACCTTCGGTCCGCGCCTCGTCGGCATCGCCACGGCGGCTGCCGACGTTTCCGACGGCCTGCTGGCCGACGCCGGCCATATCGGGGATGCTTCCAGGCTGGGTGTCGCCATCGAGCGCGATCGGGTGCCGCTGTCGGCCGCGGCGCGCCGCGCCGTCGACGTCGACCCGGAGCTGTGGACCGACATCCTGGGCGGCGGCGACGACTACGAGCTGGTTTTTGCCGTGCCGGCGCGCAAGCGCGGCGCGCTGCTGAGGGCCGCCGCTGCCGCCGGTGTGCCTGTCGCGAGGATCGGAGCCTTTGCCGCGGGGCGAGGCGTGCGGCTCACTATCGATGGAAGACCCGCCCTCGCGCGACGCAAGGGCTACGTCCACTTCTAGCCGGTGCGACCCTTGTCTAGGGAGCGAACCGTTCTTCCCAGGGCCATCGCCAGGTCCGCCGGGGCTGCGGCGGGGGAGGCGGCGGCTGTCTCCGCAACTCTTCGAGGCGGCGCTGCTCCTCGAGATAGGCGCGCCGCTGCGCTTCCTCCCAGCGCGTGATCGCCGGGGCGGCCTTGGCGAGCAGCGTCGCCTTGTTGTCGGCGCTGATGAAGCCGGTCGGCGGCTCGCCGTTCGCGCTCTGCCAGTCGGCGATCATGCGCCGCGAGCGCGGGCCGAAGACGCCATCCGCCCAACCAGTGTCGAACCCCAGGGAGGTGAGCGCGACCTGGATCTTCTGGCGATCGCGCGTGCCGAGCTTCAACGCGGTTTCCGCCTGCTCGGCTTCGGCCTTCAGCTGTTCCTCGCTCTTCCTCGGCTCTTCCGGCCGGGCCGCCTCCTGCGTTGGGCGTTCGCGACGGCTCTGGACCTCCTCGATGGCGCGCGAGTCGGCATCCTGCACCTTCGGCTCGTCGAGAGGCGGGGCGGCAACGGGCGCAGCCGGAGGAACGACGGGCATCGGCGCCGCGATCTGAGCCGCTGGCGCTGCCGGCAGCGGCTCGGGAGCAGGAGCAGGAGAAGCGGCGACGGCTGGTGCCGGCGTTGATGGCGCCGGAGGCGGCGACGGGGTCGCGGCAGGCGGAACCGATGCGGGCGGTGCCGGCGTCGCGGCCGGCGTCGCGGCCGCCGTGTCGGTCGATGGTGGTGGTGCAGCGGCCGGCAAAGAGGGCACTGCAGGCGGGGGCGGTGCAGCCGTCGCGGCAGGCGGAGCGCCCCCGATTGCCGACGGTGGCGCGGCCGGGGCAGGCACTGGCGCTGGTGTGGGCAGCGTCGAGGTCGGTGCCGTTGCCGTACCCGAGGGAGTCGTCGGCGTCTCCGTCATTGGCGTAGGAGAGGAAGTCGCCGCGGAGGGCGGTGCCACGGCCGAGGCCGACATCGCTGCCGGCGCCGGCGAGGCCTGGGCCGGCGCGGGCGTGGCCTGGGACGGCCCGGGCGATTCCGGCGCGGCCGGACGGAGCGCTGTCGATCCGTTCGCCGATGCCGTCGACAGTGCCGTTGCCGGTGCCGATGCGGTCGCCGCCCGCTCGTCGCGCGCGGTGAAGGAGAACATGGTGTAGCCGACCCCCAGCGCCACGACGATGGCGCCTGCCAGCACGCTGTTTCTCAGACGAGAGGAGGAGATGAAGGCAGGCGCAGGTGCGGGCGCGGGCGGCACTGGTGGCGTCGCGCCCGGAAGCGTCGCGGCCGGCACGGCGTCGGCAAGGGGCGCGTCCTTGCTGTAGAGAATTTCGCGCCACGCCGCGATGCTTTGCGGCCTGGCTTCGATCGGCAAGCGCAGGCCGGCATCGATGCCCGCCAGAAGACTCGTCGAGTAGCCGTCGTCGGCGGCTTCCGCCGGAATCACGGTGGCGCCCTCGAAGACGCGCTCCATGACGCTGGGCGGTACCTTGCCGGTCACTGCGGTGAAGAGCGTCGCCGCCAGCCCGTATATGTCGGTCCATGGACCCTGCTTGCCCGACGTCGACTGCTCGGGCGCTGCGTAGCCCGGCGTGAACACGGCGGTGAGCGCCTGAGAGCGGTCGGCGATGGCGACGCGCGAGGCGCCGAAATCGATCAATGTCGCGGTATCGCCGGGCCCGAGGATGATGTTGGCCGGCTTGATGTCGCGGTGCAGGAAGCCGGCGGTGTGGATCTGCTCGAGGCCGTCGAGCAGCGACGGAAGCATGCGCTCGATGGTGGCCTGCGCCAGCCGCGGCTCGCCCTTGAGGCGTTGTGACATCGTCTCGCCGGTGAGCAGCTCCATCACCACGTAGGCCGTGCCGAACGCCTCGAGGAAGTCGTGCACCCGGACGACGGCCGGAACGTGACCCAGCTTCGCGATCGTGCGCGCCTCGTCGAGGAAGCGGTTGCGCCCCCAGACGAAGTCGGTCGACATCTCGGTCGAGCGCGGCAGCACGGTCGAGCTCTCGTGACGGATGGCGATGCCGGTCGGGAGGTATTCCTTGACCGCGACATCGCGGCGAAGATGGGTGTCGTAGCAGCGATAGGTGATGCCGAAGCCGCCGAGACCCAGCACCGACTCGATACGGTACCGTCCGATCATCACGCCGGCCGTCAGGGCCGCGTGGTGTTCGGTGCGATCGACCTCGGGTCGTTTCGCGGTCGGCGCGTCGTCGGTCATTGCTGCGCTGCAAGCTCCGGGGACGTGAAGATCGATCTTGAAACCCGCCCGGCCGCCTGTCTACGGCCGGTTGAAGCTGCTCATATTACAGCTAGTGGCTCGGAAATAGCAGGTCTGGGCTGCGCCGACCCACTTTCTAATCGCTTGGGGCGGGAAAGGACGGCGACTATGGTGCGCGCCCAATGGATGGGTCGAACAAGGTGGAGAGAGCGGCGGCCGCGACTACCGGCGGAGCCATGCCGCGTCGCGCGCTGCGCAACATCGCCCTGCTGGCGATCTGCCAGGCGCTGACCCAGAGCAGCAACACGCTGATGTTCGCCTCGTCGGCGCTGGCGGTGCTGACCATCGTCTCTCCCGACATGCGCATGTGGGCCAACCTTCCGGTCACCATGCAGCATCTCGGCGTCATGCTGTCGGTTTTCCCCGCTTCACTCCTGATGATGCGGCGCGGCCGCAAGCTCGGCTTTCGCTCGGGCTCGGCGATGGGCATGGCCGGCGCCTCGTGCGCGGCAATCGGCCTCGGGCTCGCCAGCTTCCCGATCATGTGCCTGGGCGGCCTGATGATGGGCTACGGCATCGCCAACATGCAGCTCTACCGGTTTGCTGCCGTCGAGCTGGCACCCGGCCATTTCCGCGCCCAGGCGATTTCCTACGTGACCGCCGGCGGCGTCATCGCCGGTATCCTCGGACCGGGTCTCGCCCGCATCACCCCGGACCTGTGGCTGCCGACCTTCCAGGCGAGCTTCTGCGCCGTCATCGTGGTTCATGCCATCGTGTTCGTGGTGCTGGGCTTCATCGAGTTCCCGGCGGTCAAGGCGGAGGATGTCAGTGGCCCGCAGCGGCCGCTGCTCACGATCGTGACCCAGCCGGCGTACCTGGTGGCGGCCGCCGGCGGCATGATCGCCTTCGGCGTCATGTCGTTCGTGATGGCGGCGTCGCCGCTCGCCATCGTCATGTGCGGCCTCGACAAGGGCGAGGCACCGATCACGATCTTCGTCCACGTCATGGGCATGTTCGTGCCGGCCTTCTTTACCGGCCACCTGATCCAGCGCTTCGGGCTCTTCAGCATCATGACCGCGGGCATCGCCCTGCTGGTGGCCGGCGTCATCGTCGCCCTGATGGGCGAGACGGTCTGGCATTTCCGCATTGCGCTCGGCCTCAACGGGGTCGGGTGGAACTTCATGTTCGTCGGCGCGACGACGCTCCTCACCACGACCTATCGGCCGGCGGAACGCGGCAAGGCGCAGGCGTTCAACGATTTCATGGTCTTCGGGACGACCACCGTGGCGAGCCTGATGGCCAGCGTCGTGCTCGAGCTCGAGGGCTGGGCGATGCTCAACTACTTCGCGCTGGCGCTGGTCGTCGTCGCGCTCGCGGTGATCAGCGCCTATCGCCTGTTGCGCCCGTCGCGGACGTAGAGCCGAGGTCGCAGGCCGGAAGCCAAGCCCTTGAGGCAACGGGGTTTTTCCCAGCGCGGGTTGCGCTGCGGGAAGCGTTCTGCCATTTTCCGGCCCGCCCTGCGCCGGGGAGAAACCGTACTTCAGCACGCGCGGGGCGGAGATTGCCGTAAAAACAACAGGTTAACTCAATATGTCCACCATCCTATGGGCCGTCATCGCGTGCGGAATCATCGCCGTCCTGTACGGCGTCGTCACCGCGTCGCGGGTCATGGCGGCCGATTCGGGCACTGCGCGGATGCAGGAGATTGCTCAGGCCGTACAGGAAGGCGCCGCTGCCTACCTGCGCCGTCAGTACACCACCATCGCCATCGTCGGCGTGATCGTCCTCGTGCTGCTCTTTATCCTGCTCGGCAAGTACGCTGCGATCGGCTTCCTGATCGGTGCCGTGTTGTCCGGCGCGACAGGCTTCATCGGCATGAACGTCTCGGTGCGCGCCAACGTTCGTACGGCCGTCGCCGCCCAGAAGAGCCTGGGGCAGGGCCTCGACCTCGCCTTCAAGGCGGGCGCGGTCACCGGCATGCTGGTGGCGGGCTTGGCCCTGCTGGGCGTCGTCGGCTACTTCTCCGTGCTGGTCAAGATGGGCGTGACCATCGGCAGCCGCGAGATGATCGACGGGCTGGTGGCGCTGGGCTTCGGCGCCTCGCTGATCTCGATCTTCGCCCGTCTTGGCGGCGGCATCTTCACCAAAGGCGCCGACGTCGGCGGCGACATGGTCGGCAAGGTCGAGGCCGGTATCCCGGAGGATGACCCGCGCAACCCGGCGACCATCGCCGACAACGTGGGCGACAATGTCGGCGACTGCGCCGGCATGGCGGCCGACCTCTTCGAGACCTACGCGGTGACCATTGTTGCCACCATGGTGCTGGCCTCGATCTTCTTCACCGGCAACCAGGCCCTGGTCGCCAAGCTGATGCTCTACCCGCTGGCGATCGGCGGCGTCTGCATCATCACTTCCATCATCGGCACCTACTTCGTCCGCCTCGGCTCGGACGGCAACATCATGTGGGCGATGTACAAGGGGGTGATCGCGGCCGCGGTGCTGTCGATCCCGGCGATCTGGTTCGTGACCGACTGGGTCGTCGGCACCGGGACGGTGCTCAAGGTGGGTGATCGCACGTTCAGTGGCGCCACGTTGTTCTGGTGCTCCCTCGTCGGTCTCGCCGTCACCGGCCTGATCGTCTGGATCACCGAGTACTACACCGGCACCGACTACCGTCCGGTCAAGGCGGTTGCGCAGGCGTCGGTCACGGGTCACGGCACCAACGTCATCGCCGGCCTCGCGATGTCGATGGAAGCCACCGCCCTGCCGGCACTTCTGATCTGCTCCGGCATCGTGATCTGCTACCTGCTGGCGGGCCTGTTCGGCATCGCCATCGCCACCACCGCCATGCTGGCGCTGGCCGGCATGGTGGTGGCGCTCGATGCTTACGGGCCGGTCACGGACAATGCCGGGGGCATTGCCGAGATGGCCGGGCTGCCGAAGGAAGTGCGCAAGAACACCGACGCGCTCGATGCCGTCGGCAACACGACCAAGGCCGTCACCAAGGGCTACGCCATCGCCTCGGCCGGCCTCGGCGCCCTGGTGCTGTTCGCGGCCTATACGTCGGACCTCGACTACTTCATCGCCCAGGGCAAGCTCGGCATCACGGCGGTGGATTTCTCGTTGAAGAATCCGTACGTCGTCGTCGGCCTGCTGATCGGCGGCCTGCTGCCGTACCTGTTCGGCGGCATGTCGATGCTGGCCGTCGGCCGCGCCGCCCAGTCGGTGGTCGAGGAAGTGCGACGGCAGTTCAAGGAAAAGCCCGGCATCATGGCGGGCACCGACCGGCCCGACTATGGCCGCGCCGTCGACATGCTCACCAAGGCGGCGATCAAGGAGATGATGATCCCGTCGCTGCTGCCGGTGCTGTCGCCGATCGTGCTGTTCATCGTCATCAGCGCCATCGCCAACCGGGCCGACGCGTTCGCCGCGGTCGGCGCCATGCTGCTCGGCGTCATCGTCACCGGCCTGTTCGTCGCCATCTCGATGACGGCGGGCGGCGGCGCCTGGGATAATGCCAAGAAGTACATCGAGGAAGGTCACTTCGGCGGCAAGGGATCGGAAGCCCACAAGGCCGCCGTCACCGGCGACACCGTCGGCGACCCCTACAAGGACACTTCCGGTCCGGCGGTGAACCCGATGATCAAGATCACCAACATCGTGGCCCTGCTGCTGCTCGCGGTGCTGGCACACTGAGCGGGGTGGCACCTGCCAAGTCGAAAGCCCCGGCCGCAAGGCCGGGGCTTTTCATTTGTGCTTCCATGGAAGACGCTTCGGCGCCTGACGCAGCTGCATGGCGAGGCCGACAGTGATCGCCCTGCCATCCGACCGCAGCGACCTTTGGAGCAGCAGGATGGGTCCCAGCTGCGCTCGGGATGACCGGATGATCCTTGTCGCGCACCGCCGCTCTGGAGCTTCGAAGCAGCCGGTTCGCGGCAGACGTCAGCCGCCGCCGCCGGTCGGCGCACCAGGGCTCGAGGTCGTCTTGGCCGGTCCGGTGAACTTGCCGACGTTGCCGAGCAGCTGCTCGAGGACGGTAAGCTCCTTGCCCGACGTCGGCGTGATCCGCGCGACCATGGTGATGTTCTGGGCGTCCTCCAGGTCGTAGTACTTGAGGGACGCGATCCGGCCGGAGTCGTTGAACGTGATCTGGATGACGTTCTGCTCGCTGATCCAGGGTCGGTTGGGACCCCAGTATTCCTGCTTCTCGCTGATGTAGTACCAGACGTTCGGGTTGAACGTCGCGACCGCTGACGGCGAGCCGATCAGGCGTTGCACGTCCTCGCGGCTCTGGGTGTTGACCTCGAGCTTGTCGACCGACCCGGGCGACGGCGAGAAGCCACGGATGATGGAGACGTTGTCGCACCCGGCAATGGCGACGAGGGCGAGCGCAAGGGGGGCGAGGGCAAGCGGGACGGCGCGACGCATGGACTGGTTCTTGGTTTCGTCGGAGAGAAGGGTCGGGCGGAAGATGTCGCGATGGGCGCGGCAGGTCAACCGCGCCGCAGGAGGTCGAGGGTCCGTGTTCCGCCGTCGCAAGCCCGAGGACGACTTTGCCGCGGCGCTGTACGCCGGAACCGCCGAACGGGCCCGCGACCCGGTTCTGTTCGAGGCCTGCGGCATCCCGGACACCCTCGACGGACGCTTCGATTCGCTGGCCCTGCATGCCGCCCTGACGATCGACCGCCTGCGCCGGGAACCCGACGGCGAGGTCCTGGCGCAGGCGTTCTTCGACGCCATGTTCCGCCACCTCGATCTCACGTTGCGCGAGATCGGCGTCCAGGACCTGGGTGTCGGGCGGCGCATCAAGATCATGGCCGAAGGCCTTCACGGGCGGGCGCTCGCCTATCGCGAGGCGCTCGCCGGAACCCCTCTGCAACTGCTCGAGGTCTTGCGCCGCAACGCCTATGGCGGTAGGCCACCGGTCGACGATCGCGCCGTGGAGCGGCTGGCCGACCACGTGCGGCAGTATGCTGCGCGGCTCGCCGAAACACCGCGCAATCTCTTGGTCAAGTAGATCAGAAAAATGTCCCAAGCACCTGAAAAAGCGCCGAAATCGGAAATCGAGAGAATCGTCGACCTGGATCGGATGGGACCGGGTGGCGCGGCCCTCGAGATCGTCGCCAGCGACAGCGAGCGGGCGGCGTTGGCCAGGCGCTTCGGCTTCCTCGGCCTGCCGGCCTTGTCGGCCCGGGTCACCGTCGACCATCGGCCGGGTGGCCAGATCGTCGTCGAGGGACGCCTGCGCGGGCGGATCGTGCAAGCCTGCGTTCTCACGCTCGACCCCGTTAACCAGGATCTCGACGATGCCTTCCGCATCGTCTTCAAGAAGGATCTCGCCGACGACCGCGACCCCGAGAACGGTGAGGCGGTGCTGAGCGCGCAGGCCGACGCGCCTGAACCCTTGACGGGAAACCTGCTCGACGTCGGCGAGATCATCGCCGAGCAGCTGTCGCTCGCCGCCGACCCGTATCCCCGCCGGGCGGGCGCCAGGCTCGAGGACGTGTTGCCCAAGCCGCGCAATCATGGCCGCCGTGGCCCACCGGAGCAGCGCCGCCATCCCTTTGCCGCCCTCGCGGCACTCAGAGACAAACCCGGCCGCGGGCGCTAAATTCTTGCGGTGATGGTGGGTTTTGGCTAGAGAAGCCGGCCCGCCGCGCCGCCAGAGCGCGGCTGCAGTGCTTTCCGGGGCTGGCATCGGGGCCGCCCCGTCGTGGAGATCGTCATGGCAGTTCCCAAGAAGAAGGTTTCGAAGTCCCGCCGCAACATGCGTCGGGCCCACCACGCCATTCCCTCGATGGCCCATGTCGAGTGCAAGAACTGCGGCGAGCTGAAGCGGCCGCACGCGGTCTGCTCGCATTGCGGATACTATCGTGAGGATATGCCGGTCCTGGCCGACAGCGCGTCGGCCGAGAAGTAGTCCAGGCACGCTGCCGGCGATGCGCTGGCACCCGACAGGCGGGAAGACGTTGTGAGCGGGGACAAGATCGTCCTGGCGCTCGACGGTATGGGCGGTGACCACGCCCCCGACGTCGTGGTGGCCGGCGCCGACATCGCGCGCGAACGCTATCCCGCCGCGTCGTTCCTGCTGTTCGGTGATCCGGCCCGGCTGAAGCCGCTGGTCGACAAGCGCAAGGGCCTGGCGCCGGTGCTCGAGATCGTCCCGGCGGAAGACGCCGTGCTGGCCGAGGACAAGCCGTCCTTCGCGCTGCGCCGTCGTCGCAAGTCAAGCATGTGGCTGGCCGTCGAGGCAGCGGCGCAGGGCCGCGCCGATACCGTTGTCTCGGCTGGCAACACCGGCGCCTTCTTGGCGATCTCGATGGTCGCGATGCGCATGCTCGAAGGCGCGCACCGGCCAGCACTGGCATCGTTGTTGCCGACGGCGCGCGGAGAGACCGTGATGCTCGATCTCGGCGCCAATCTCGATTGCGACGCCGACAATCTCGCCGAGTTCGCCGTCATGGGCAGCGTCTTCGCGCAGGTTCTGCTCGGCCTCGACCGTCCGAAGGTCGGTCTTCTCAATGTCGGCTCGGAGGAGCTCAAGGGGCACGAGGAACTTCGGCAGGCTGCCGCCATGCTGCGCACTGAAGGCTCGCCGGTCGATTTCCACGGCTTCATCGAAGGCAACGATATCGGCGCCGGCACGACCGACGTGGTGGTGGCTGACGGTTTCACCGGCAATGTCGCGCTGAAGTCGATCGAGGGCACCGCCAAACTTTACACCCAGTTCGTGCGTGACGCTTTCCGAACCTCGACCTTCGCCAAGATCGGCTACCTGTTCGCGTCGGGTGCTTGGGTGAAGCTGAGCAAGCGCGTCGATCCGCGCCGTCGCAACGGCGCCGTCTTCCTCGGCCTCGACGGCGTGTGCGTGAAGAGCCACGGCGGCACAGATGAACTGGGCTTCGCTTATGCCATCGGCGTCGCGGTCGACCTGGTGCGTTACGAATACAAGAGCAAGCTGATCGAAGGTTTGGGCAAGCTGCAGCAGGTGAGGTCGGCCGAGGCGCCAGCGACATCGGCTCTGCAGGCAAGCGGAGGGGCTGCGTGATTCGTTCCGTCGTTCAGGGTTGCGGCGCCTACCTGCCGGAAAGGGTCGTCACCAACGACGAGCTTGCGAGGACCCTGGAGACCTCGGACGAATGGATCCGCCAGCGCACCGGCATCCGGCAGCGCCACATCGCGGCCGACGGCGAGTTCACCTCCCATCTCGCGATCGAGGCGTCGCAGCGCGCTCTCGACCACGCCGGGATCGGCGTCGCAGATCTCGATCTGATCGTGCTCGCCACCGCCACGCCCGACGAGACCTTTCCCGCCACCGCGACTCGCGTGCAGGCGGCTCTCGGCATGACCAGGGGGGCGGCCTTCGATGTCCAGGCGGTATGCGCCGGCTTCGTCTATGGCGTGTCGGTCGCCGACAGCCTGCTCAAGAACGGCGTTGCCTCGACCGCGTTGGTGATCGGCGCCGAGACCTTCTCGCGCATTCTCGACTGGAACGACCGCGGCACGTGCGTGCTGTTCGGCGATGGCGCCGGCGCGATCGTGCTCAAGGCCGAGCAGGGCAACGGCACCTCGGCCGATCGCGGCATTCTCGCCAACGCGCTCCACTCCGACGGCAGACAGCACGACATCCTCTATGTAGACGGCGGCCCGTCGTCGACCAGGACCACCGGATTCCTGCGCATGGAAGGCAAGGAAGTTTTCAAGCATGCCGTGGTCAACATGGCGGCGGTGGTCGGCGAGGTGCTGGCGAAGGCGGGCCTTCAAGCCACTGACATCGACTGGCTGGTGCCTCACCAGGCCAACAAGCGGATCATCGACGGCACCGGCCGCAAGCTCGGCTTGCCGCCCGAGCGCGTCGTCGTCACGGTCGATCGTCACGCCAACACGTCGGCCGCCTCGATCCCGCTCGCTCTCGACGTCGCCGTCAAGGACGGCCGAATCAAGCGCGGCGACCTGCTGCTGCTCGAGGGAATTGGCGGCGGGCTGGCCTGGGGCGCCTCGCTGGTTCGCTGGTAGACGGCGTCAAGACAAGCGGGAAGCAACGGAAGGCGAACAGACGCCAATTAAAGGCCAGCGTCTATCCTCCTGATATTGACCGCTTTCCCACCTTAGAGTAAGGATTAACTAAGGGGGAAAGAGGGTACCGGATGGAAGCCCGGACGATTACGCGTGCCGATCTGAGCGAGTCGGTGTTCCAGGAAGTGGGCCTGTCTCGCAACGAATCGAGCGACCTGGTCGAGACGATCTTGTCAGAGGTTGTCGAAGCCTTGGCGCGTGGCGAATCGGTGAAGGTCTCGTCATTTGGAAGCTTCACGGTTCGCGACAAGGGCCAGCGTGTCGGCCGCAATCCAAAGACCGGGCAGGAGGTCCCGATCCTGCCCCGGCGGGTACTCGTCTTTCGAGCGTCGAACGTTCTCAAGTCACTGATCAATGGAGCGCCCGACGAGAGTAAGGGACAGTAGTCTATCGGGGGGTAGGTCATGGCCGTTTCGGTTCAGGCCACGGAAAGGCGGGTCGAGAAATCGGCACAGGCGTTTCGCACCATAAGCGAGGTCGCCACCGAGCTCGACGTGCCTCAGCACGTGCTACGCTTTTGGGAAAGCAAGTTCAGCCAGGTCCGCCCGCTGAAGCGCGGCGGCGGCCGGCGATACTACCGGCCGGAGGATATCGATCTCCTGCGCCGGATCCGGTCCCTGCTGTACGAGGATGGCTACACCATCAAGGGCGTTCAGCGGCTGCTAAAGGAAGGTCGCGGGCGGCTGCCGCCGCAGCAACAGCGGCTCGATCTGGCCGCCGAAAGTGCGCTCGAAAGCCTGCGGATCGTATCGGCGCGGGCCGAGGCGATGGCGCAAGGCAACCAGCGCCAGCCGCTCCCGCGCACCGGGCCGCAGCCGGCGACCAGCACGCCGCGGGCGACCATGCTCGATCTACACAAGCGGCGCGAGATCGAAGCCGTGCTCGAGGACCTCGAGCAGGCGCTGACGCAATTGCGTAGCACGCTCAAGGCGAACAACTGATCGGGAGCCGGCCTGCCGCCGGGGGGCGACGGGCCGCGATCCTCCAGGGGTTCGACGTATCCACGACGTCGGGTGGAGAGCGCAAAGAGAAGGCTATAACCACCTGATTTTCTACAATTTTATTGTTCAGCCGGCAACGTCAGAGGGGGACGCCGCCGTGTTCGCAGATTTGGATCGCGTTCCTGATTGGACGCATTTATTTCATCTTCACGCGTTGAATGACAATGAGCTGCAGGGTTTTTCTCCCACCTTGCCTGAACTGCTGTACTTGCGTCGGGGCCTCACCCAGCCGGGTGGCAAGCTCCCGCTGTTCGATCTTGACGGGCAGGAGGTCGATGCCGCCCTGGTGCGGCGTTGCCTGCAGGCAGGCTGGGCCGAGCCATGGTTCAACAACCCGCTCAAGCCGGACTGGCTCATCTGTAAATTGACGATGTCAGGACGAAGGGTCGCGGGAGAAGAGTGACCTCATGCCCTTGCGCAAAACAAGCGTCTCGCTCGCTCATGGATGCTTGGCGACCGAGATGCTCGCAGTCCGGAAGACCAGAAGCGCCTTCTCGTCCAGTCATCGTCAGGATAGCAGGATGCGCAGAGATCATGCACGCAGGGCTTGATCTCGCGGTCGCGACTCGTTCTGATCGTCCGGTGAATTCGCATCGCTCACCGCACGAACAGGACGATCAGCCATGACCGATACTTCCGACAACAAGTGGATTGGCAAGCGTACACCCAGGCCCGATGGCGCGGACAAGGTCACGGGACGGGCGGCCTATGCCGCCGACACCACCATGCCTGACATGATCTGGGGCAAGGTGCTGCGCAGCCCCCATCCACACGCCCGCATCAGGTCGATCGACACCTCGGCGGCCGAGGCGTTTCCCGGCGTCAAGGCCGTCGTGACGGCCAAGGACATCGTCGACTTCCCGATCGACAAGGGGCCGGTGATGCTGGGCATCCAGGACATGCGCTGGATGTGCCGCAACGTGATGGCGCGCGAGAGGGCGCTGTTCCACGGCCATCCCGTGGCCGCCGTCGCCGCGACCACCCAGGCGATCGCGGCCGAGGCCCTGGGCCTCATCAAGGTCGACTACGAGGTCCTGCCGTGGGCGATCGACGTCGAGGATGCGATGAAGCCCGACGCGACCCCGCTGCACGATCACATCAAGTTCGAGGGCAAGCCCTCCAACATCGCGGGCACGCTCGAGCACAAGAAGGGCGATGTCGAGGCGGGCTTCAAGGAAGCCGACGTGATCGTCGAGCGCCGCTTCAAGACCGAGGCCGTGCACCAGGGCTACATCGAGCCGCATGCCTGCCTGGTCAGCGTCGTCGACGGCAAGGCCACGATCTGGAGCTCGAGCCAAGGCCAGTTCATGGTTCGCGCCATGTGCTCCTTGATGACCGGGATGGCGCAGAGCGACATCCGCGCCATCCCAGCCGAGATCGGCGGCGGATTCGGCGGCAAGACCATCGTCTACCTGGAGCCGCTCGCTCTGATCCTGGCGCGCAAGTCGGGCCGGCCGGTCAAGATGGTGATGTCGCGCGAAGAGGTCTTCCGCGCGTCTGGCCCGACCTCGGGCTCCGTGAGCAAGGTCAAGATCGGCGCCAAGAAGGACGGCACGATCGTCGCTGGCGAGGGAATCTACTGGCTGCAGGCTGGCGCCTTCCCGGGCTCGCCGATCCGCGGCGCCGCCGGCTGCGCCTTCGGGCCCTACGATATCCCCAATGCCTACACCAAAGGCTACGACGTGGTCTCCAACCGATCGAAGGTCGCGGCCTACCGCGCGCCGGGCGCGCCGATCGGTGCCTACGCAGTCGAGTGCGTGCTCGACGAGCTGGCCGAGAAGCTCAAGATGGATCCGCTCGAGCTTCGCCTCAAGAACGCCGCCAAGCAGGGCACCAAGGCAGTGCATGGTCCGGTCTACCCGGTCATGGGCTACCAGGAGACGGTGAAGCAGGCGCTCGCGCATCCGCATTACAAGGCGCCGCTCAAGCCCAACCAGGGCCGCGGCGTGGCGAGCGGCTACTGGTTCAACGCCGGCGGCGAATCGAGCGCCACCATGCGCATCAACGAGGACGGCACGGTGGTCGTCATGACCGGCCATCCCGACATCGGCGGCTCGCGCGCGTCGACCGCCAATATCGCCGCCGAGATCCTGGGCATCGACCATAGCAAGGTGACAGTGCTGATCGGCGACACCAACAGCGTCGGCTTCTCGAACCTGACCGGCGGCAGCCGCGTCACGTTCGCCTCGGCGATGGTGGTGACCCAGGCGGCGGAGAAGGTCATCACCGACCTGCGTCGCCGGGCGGCCAAGATATGGAAGATCGATCCCGACGCCGTCACCTGGGACAATGGCGAGGCCAAACCGGCCGGCGACAACGCCGGCAAGTTCGACCCGCTGTCGCTGGCCCAGCTCGCGGCACGGGCGAGCGAAACCGGCGGACCGATCGGCGAGGCTGCGGCGAGCAACACGATCGGTGCGGAAGGCGGCTTCGGCACGCATATCTGCGACGTCGAGGTCGATCCGGCCACCGGACGCGTCTGGGTCGTGCGCTACACCGCCTTCCAGGATGTCGGCCGCGCGATCCATCCCGACTACGTCGAGGGCCAGCTGCAGGGCGGCGTCGCCCAGGGCATCGGCTGGGCGCTGAGCGAGGAGTACATCTACGACAAGAACGGCAAGCTCGATAACGCGGGCTTCCTCGACTATCGCATGCCCGTGACGTCGGACCTGCCGATGCTCGATGCCGTGATGATCGAGATCCCCAATCCCAAGCATCCCCAGGGCGTGCGCGGCGTCGGCGAGGTGCCGCTGGTCCCGGTGATGGCGGCCGTCGCCAATGCGCTCCACGGGGCGCTCGGCATGCGCTTCCACAGCCTGCCGATGTCGCCGCCGAAAGTGCTGGCGGCGCTGGAGCCCGAGCCGCTGCCGCGCGCGGCGGACTGACCGCGCCTCCGGTCGCGATCAGCATGGTCGGGGCGTCCGGGAGGGCGCCCCGAGGGCCTCGGGTCGCCTCGGCCGGATAGAGCATCTGCCAGCGATCGGCTGGGCGGCGAGCCTGGCGCGGTCATGTCGTGAGTGTCCGGGTGTCGGCCGGCGGTGGACCTGCCTTCACGCGGTTGCGTCTCACGTCGATGGGTGGCTGCCCCGGATGCCGGTGCTGTCCCCGCGGCGTGCCCACCAAAGGCACATCGGGCCCATCGCCACGCCGGCGGACATCACGCCATACGCCACGGCCCAGGCATGTGGCTCGTTCACCCCGCCGGACGCATCGAGCGCCACGCCGACGATCCAGCCTCCAGCCGCCGTGAAGGCAAAGCCCACCGTCGAATGCACCGCCATGCTGGCGCCGCGGAACCTCGGGTCGGCGGTGTAGGCCATGCCGGAGGTGAGAGCCCCCGAATCGCCCGGCACGGTGAAGGCATAGGCGAGCATGAGGAGAAGCGTCAGCCAGGGAGACACGCCGGCTGTCAGCCCGATGGCGAGGCCGACCGCCGCGGAGAGCAGCATCACGAGGGAGATGGCGCGGTGTCGCCCGAGCCTGAGCGCCAGCTCGTTGCCGAGAACGCTGGCAGGTGCGGCGAGGGCGGTGAACAGGGCGCTCACGGCGATGGCGCCAAGAGGCGCACCGCCGCTCGCGGCTACGAAGGTCCAGAAAGCCACCAGCCACGTGCGGACGCCGTAGAGCTCGAAACAGTGCCAGCCGTAGGCGAAGGAATAGCCCAGCGCAGCGCGGTTCCGGAGCGCCGGCGCGAGGTGCAGCAGTGGTCCGCTGCGCGGCGCCGGCGTCATCGGCTTCAACGACCACGCGACGACCGTCATGACGAGCGGCGGCAGGCCGGTCAGGATGAAGGCCCAGCGCCAGCCGGCCGACTCGGCGATCAACTGGCAGGCAAGGAACGAGATGCCGACCCCGAACGAGAAAGCCGCGGTGTAGATCGTGACGCTGCGCGATCCGTCGCCCGGGCCGAGCCGGTCGGTGAGCGCCTTCAGTCCCGGCATGTACGCGCCGGCGAAGCCCAGCCCGGTGAGGCCCCAGAAGAGCATCGCCGACAGCATGCCTTGGGCGAACAGGCCGAATCCCACGGTACCGGCTGCATTCAGCAGCGATCCGACGACCAGTATCCTGCGGGCGTCGATGCGGTCGGTGAGCGTGGTCAGGACGGGAGCTGCAAGCATGTAGCCGATGGCATAGGCGCTCGCCATCAGGCCCGCCTCGGCGTAGCTCAGCCCCCACTCGGGAATGAGGAACGCCGGCATGGTCGACGGCACGGCGACATGCGGCAGCAGCCCGCCGACCTGCCCTGCCGCCATGGCGACGACGAGTGTCTTCCCCCGGAGGTTCATTCGAGGCGACCCTAGGCGGCGCACGGCGCCGAGACGCAGGGCAAGCTCGTCGTCTTATCAGGGAGCTCGCTGGCGCGTGCAATCCCACGGACATGGCTCTGGCGGACCGCAGGCAGCCAGCGGGGCCAATAGAACTACCAGCAAGAGAAGTCTCATCGCCATCCGGTGATCTGTGCTGCGCGCTGCGCTCTTGATTGGTCAACTATACGTCAAAGGCGGGCCGAACGAAAACGTGCAGCGCTTCCGCGCGACGTCTCGGCTTGCGACTGGGCTGGCATACCGCCGACGCGATGGAATGCTTCAGCGACCTCGCAAAGACCTTGCTGTCGGAGCCACCGTGGCGACCGTCCGCAAGCGCGGTTCCGAACCAGCAGCGGCGCGAGAAACCCGGCCAGAATTCTGGTCGGGCTTTTGTCCGCCCGAACCGCTAGATTGCCTGTCGCGCACTCTCGCGCCTCACCCCGGAAAGACGAACATGGCTACAGGCACAGTGAAGTGGTTCAACGCCACGAAGGGCTTCGGCTTCATCCAACCCGACGGCGGCGGCAAGGACGTCTTCGTCCATATCAGCGCGGTCGAGCGCGCGGGCCTGAACGGCCTCAGCGATGGCCAGAAGATTACCTACGATGTGCAGGAGGAGCGCGGCAAGCTGGCCGCGGTCAATCTCAAGGCATGACCGTTCTTCGGCGTTCGTGATCGAGCCCGGCCGGGCAACCGCGCCGGGCTTTCTCGTTCTGTTGAGGGATTTATTGGTCGGGGCGGCCGGATTTGAACCGACGACCCCCAGTCCCCCAGACTGATGCGCTACCAGACTGCGCTACGCCCCGACCGGTGCCGCGGCACGACCGCCCCGGCAGAGCGGCTTTAGCGCGAATGGCAGCGATGCCGCAAGCCGGCTTGCTCAGGGAACGGGCAAGGAAGATACAGGCACCATGACGATCGTCGCTTCCGCCGACCCGGACTTGGGCCGGCGTGTCCTGGTGTTTTCCTCGATCGGCCATGCGCTGATGCACATGATGACGGCGTTCTATGCCGTCATCGTGCTGACCCTGGCCGTCGCCTGGGACGTTCCGGCGGAAAACCTGCTCGAGCTCTATGCGCCCGCCACCGTCCTGCTGGGCATCATGTCCCTGCCGGCCGGCTGGCTGTCGGACCGCATCGGTGCGCCACTCACCATGGTGATCATGTTCTTCGGCCTCGGCGTCTCGTCGATCCTGTGCGGCCTGGTGCCCACGGGCGACACGCTGATGCTGTCGCTGGCACTGTGCGGCCTGGGAGTGTTCGGCGCCATATACCATTCCGCCGGCATAGGCTGGATCATCCGGACCGCGCGCAGGCAGGGTCATGCCATGGGCGTCAACGGCCTGTGGGGCAGCGCCGGCCTGGCGCTCTATGGCATCGTGCCCGGCGTGCTGATCACGCTGGCCTCGTGGCGGGCGGCCTTCATCGTGCCCGGAATCGTCTGCCTGATCATTGGCGCGGGGCTCATGTGGGAGATCCGGCGCGGCCGGGTCGGCGACCGGCCGATGCCGGCGGCCGCCGGCGCGCAAGCCGGCCGACGCGAGTTCTGGCGGGTCTTTTCCGTCCTCTCCGTCACCATGGCGTTCGAGGGGATCATCTGGACCGCCGTGATGTTCGGCGCCGCCCTGGTCTTCGAGACCCGGCTGGCCGGCGACATCGAGAGCCTGCGCGCCGGGCTGGCGTCATGGGGCGTGGTGACCCAGGCCGTGCTGTGGGTCGGGCTCGCCACCTCGATGATCTACGTCGTCTCTGGCTTTGCGCAGTACGCCATGGGCCGCACGATCATCGATCGCTTTCCGCTCAAGGTGACCTATCTCGTCGCCTCGGCCTTGCAGATCCTCGCCATGATCGCGCTGGCCATGGGCAACGGCTATCTCGCCATCCTGGGCGCCATCGCCTCGGCGGTCCTGAGCGCCGCGACCGGCCCGATCGAGAACATCCTGATCGCGCGCTACACGCCCAGCCGCTACCACGGGCTGGGTTTCGGCGCGAAGTTCGTGGTCGCCCTGGGCACCGGCCCGATCGCCATCCTGCTGATCGCCTGGGTGCGCAAGGAAACCGGCGAGCTCGATCTGCTGTTCTACGGCCTGGCCGGCGTCGCCCTGCTGATCACGCTGGTGGCGCTGCTGCTGCCCGGCGGCGAGCGCGCCCCGGCACAGCGGGCGATCTCGGCGGCGGCTCAGCCGGCGGAGTAGGGGCGCGCCTCCGTCTTTCCTCCCCCGTCTTACGGGGGAGGTGCCCCGGAGGGGCGGAGGGGGAAGGCCTCAATCGAGATGTCAGAGATTCCGACGTCGGGATCGGAGGGAACGCAGCTGGGGCTTTCCCCCTCCGCCCCGTATGACGGGGCACCTCCCCCGATTACGGGGGAGGAAACTCATTTCCTCGCCGCCTTGTAGGCGGGGCGAGCGAGGCAGCGGTCGAGCCAGGCCTGGACGTTGGGGAAGGGGCTGAAATCGTACTTGATGGGCTTGGCCCAGCTGCAGATCGAGGCGAGGTTGAGGTCGGCCACCGTGAAACCAGATCCCAGCAGGTACTCGCGTCCCTCGAGCGCGCCGTTCAGAACGCCGAACGGCTTGGGCAGCGCCTTCAGCGCCTCGGCCACCGCCTCGGGCTTCTTCTTGTCGGGCGGCGTCATGAACATGTCGATCAGGACGGTGAGCAGCGACTTCTCGACCTCGGTCATGCCCCAGAAGCTCCACTGGGCGCACAGCGCGCGATCCTCGGCGCTCGCCGGGAAGAAGCCGTCCTTGCCGTGCTTCTCCGCGAGATAGAGATTGATCGCCATCGATTCGAACAGCTTGAAATCGCCGTCGACCAGGGTCGGCACCTTGCCGTTGGGATTGACCTTGAGATACTCGGCGCTCTTCAGGTCCTTCATCTCGACGGCAATGTGCTCGAACGGGATGCCGAGCTCGTGCACGATCCACAGTGCGCGCGATGCCCGGGAAGCCGATGGGCCATAGATCTTGATCGTCACGGAATGTCTCCCCCGCCGTTACGGCGTCGGACGATAATGCAGCGCCGCGCGACGGTCTAACTCAATCCCCCAGCCCATGCGCGTTTCCGACATAGCCGTGCCGGTGGCCGAAACGCTCGGTCATGACCCGGTCGAGGTCGCGCTCGGGCGGCGCGATCCAGCCGCCCGCACGCACGGCGTAGCGTCGGGCGCTCCGCGTCGCCTTCGGCGGCTCGCCATTTTGCAGTGCCCGCGCAGCGCCCATCACCAGCTTGCGGAACTCGACGATACCGATGTCGGTCGGGCCGAGATGCTCTCGGGTGCGATCCTGGATCGGTCCCTGGCTGTCCTGGATCGCCGCATCCTGCTCGCTCACGCCGATGATGCCGGTGAAGCTCTCGGTCTTCTGCTTGGCGCGGTCGAGCATGTAGTCGTTGCGGATGTTGCGCACCGGCACGTAGTCGGCGTCGACCTCGGCGTGCAGGCTGAGGCCCCGTGCGTACTTTTCGCGCTCGGAGTTGGTGAATGCCCGGTCGGGCAGCCAGCTGTAGGTGTAGATCCAGCAGGTCACGTCATCGACCGGTACCCAGCACTGCCCGTGATAGACATCGCCCGGGAAGGCGACCGGGACGAGCGCGTGGTTGGGCATCAGGAACTGCGAGATGCGCCAGTACTTGTCCGCGGAATCCGTCTTGCGTGCCGCCCCGATGACCAGCCCGGCATCGTGGCCGGCGATCGCGAACTTCGGGCGCGGGTCGTCCATCACCCAGCGGATGCGGTCCTGCAGCTCCTGGCCGGCGCCGATTGCCGAGGTGCTGCGGAAGATCTCGAGCTTGGTCTTCTCGTCCTGCGTAGGCACCTTGTGCAGGAAGGAGAAATGGGCGGTGTCGATCGCGCCCTCGAGGCTCTGCACCCAGTTGCAGTCCTGCCACTTCTTGGAGACGTAGCGATGTGCCGCCGGCACCAGCCCCAGCTCGAGCTGGGGCAGCTCGGGCATGTGCTCGCGCGGGCCCATGTAGACCCAGATCATGTCGCCCCACTCGCGCGTGGGGTAGGCGAGGAGCTTGATGGTGTCCTTGTAGGTTGATTCCGGCGGCGAGGTCGGCAGGTCGACGCAGGCGCCGTCGACGTCGAACTTCCAGCCGTGGAAGGCGCAGCGGATGCCGCACTCCTCGTTGCGGCCATAGTAGAGGTTGGCGCCGCGATGCGGGCAGTGCGGCTCGACGATCCCGACCCGGCCGTCCGTGGCGCGGAAGGCGAGCAGGTCCTCGCCCAGGATCCTGATCTTCCTGGGTGGCCCGTCGCGCTCGGGCAACTCGGCCGAGAGCAGGGCCGGCACCCAGAAGCGGCGCAGCAGGTCGCCCATCGGCGTGGCCGGTCCGCTCCGGGTCAGGAACTCGTTGTCCGCCTTGCTCAGCATCAGTCACCCAGCCCGTAGTGGTTGCCGACATAGCCGTCGCGATGGCCGAAGCGCTCGGTCATGACCGCGACCAGGTTCTTGTCCGGACCGGCGACCCAGCCGCCAGCGCGCACGGCGTACCTGCCTGCCTTGCCCGCCGCCTTCGGCGCCTCGCCGTTGCGCAGCGCCCGTGCCGCACCCATCACCAGCTTGCGGAATTCGACGACGCCGACGTCGGTTGGCCCGAGATGCTCGCGCGTGCGGTCCTGGATGGGCCCCATGCTGTCCTGGATGGCGGCGTCCTGCTCGCTGACGCCCTCGATGCCGGTGAAGCTCACCGTCTTCTGCGCCTGGCGATCGAGCCGGTAGTCGTTGCGCGGATTGCGCAGTGGCATGTAGTCCGCATCGACCTCGGCGTGGACGTTGAAGCCGCCGTCGAACTTGGCGCGCTCGGAGTTGGTGAACGGCCGGTCGGGATTCCAGCAGTAGGTGTAGATCCAGCACGACACGTCGTCGACCGGCACCCAGCACTGACCATAGTAGATCTCGCCCGGGAACGCCGTTGGCGTGTAGGCGTGGTTGGGCATGAGGAACTGAGAGATGCGCCAGTAGAGATCGGCGCCATCGGTCTTGCGCGCCGCGCCGATCAGCAGGCCGGCATCGTGGCCGTGGATGGTGAATTTCGGCCGCGGGTCGTTGTGGATCCAGCGGATGCGATCGTCCGGCTTCGACTGGTCTGCGATCGCCGCCTTGGCCAGGGCGGCGCGCGCCGTCGCCTCGTCCTTGGCCAGCACCGCATGCAGGAAGGAGAAGTGCGCCGTATCGAGCGCACCTTCGACGCTCTGCACCCAGTTGCAGTCCTGCCACTTCTTGGTGACGTAGCGGTGACCCGCGGGCAGCAGGCCGAGCTCGAGCTGCGGCAGCTCGGGCATGTGCTCGCGCGGGCCCATGTAGACCCAGATCATGTCGCCCCATTCGCGCGTCGGATAGGCGAGGAGCTTGATCGTGTCCTTGTAGGTCGATTCGGGTGGCGAGGTCGGCAGGTCGACGCAGTTGCCGTCGACGTCGAACTTCCAGCCATGGTAGGCGCAGCGGAGGCCACATTCCTCGTTGCGCCCGTAATAGAGATTGGCGCCACGATGCGGGCAGTGCGGCTCGACGATGCCGACCCGGCCGTCGGTCGCACGAAACGCCAGCAGATCCTCGCCGAGGATCTTGATCTTCCTCGGTGGCCCGTCGCGCTCCGGCAGCTCGGACGAGAGCAGGGCCGGCATCCAGAAGCGGCGCAGCAGGTCGCCCATTGGGGCGCCTGGCCCGGTCAGGGTGAGAAGGTCGTTGTCGGATTTGCTCAGCATCGCACCATCGCCTCGTCGAGAGCCTGCACCATGGAACTCTTTGCCTTGCCGGCAGCTTGCACCATCACGCCGTCGCCTTGTCGAGAGCTTGCGCCAGATCGCGGACGATGTCGTCCACCGTCTCGATGCCGATCGACAGGCGCAGCACGTCGGGCCCGGCGCCGGCGGCGATGCGCTGCTCGTCGGTGAGCTGGCGATGCGTCGTCGAGGCGGGATGGATGATCAGGCTCTTGGCGTCGCCGATGTTCGCGAGATGCGAGAACAGGTCGACGCTGTCCACCACCTTGACGCCCACGTCGTAGCCGCCCTTGACGCCGAAGGTGAACACCGAGCCGGCTCCCTTGGGCAGGTACCTCTGCGCCAGCGCGAAGTACTTGTTGGAAGGCAGGCCGGCATAGTTGACCCAGGCCACTGCCGGATGGGTCTCGAGGAAGCGCGCCACGGCCAGGGCATTGGCGCAGTGGCGCTCCATGCGCAGGCCGAGCGTCTCCATGCCGAGCATGGTGATCCAGGAATTGAACGGCGCCTGGCTGGGGCCGAGATCGCGCAGGCCGACGGCGTGGCTGTGGAAGGTGTAGGCCATGTCGCCGAACGTCTCGAAGAAGTTCAGCCCGTGATAGGCGGGCTCGGGACCGGCGAGGCTCGGGAACCTCCCGCCGCGCGTCCAGTCGAACTTGCCCGAGTCGACCACTGCGCCACCCATCGACGTGCCGGTGCCGCTCAGGAACTTGGTGGTCGAATGGACGATCAGGGTCGCGCCGTAGTCGATCGGCTTGCAGAGGTAGGGCGTGGCCAGCGTGTTGTCGACCAGCAGCGGCACGCCGACCGACTCGGCAATGCGGGCGATCGCCTCGAGGTCGCTCACCACGCCGCCGGGGTTGGCCAGGCTCTCGATGAAGAAGCAGCGCGTGCTCTCGTTCGCCGCGCGCTTGAAATTTTCGGGTTCGTCGGCATCGACGATCTCGGCCTTCCAGCCGAACCTGGGATAGGTGTTGCGCATCTGCTGCAGCGAGCCGCCATAGAGCCTGGAGGACGCGACGATCTCGGCGCCCGCCGCCATCAGCGGAAACAGCGCCAGCACCTGCGCGGCATGGCCGGACGAGGCGACCGTGCAGCCGCGCCCGCCTTCCAGGGTCGCCAGCCTGGTCTCGAGCGCGGCGTTGGTCGGGTTGGTGAGGCGGGAGTAGATAAAGCCCACGGTTTGCAGGTTGAACAGAGCGGCCGCATGGTCGGCATCGTCGAAGGCGTAGGCGGTCGTCTGGTAGATCGGCAGCGCCCGCGCGCCGGTCGTGGCATCGGGTGCCGCGCCGGCATGGATCGACAGCGTCTCGAAGCCGTAGGTCTTGTCGCTCACCGCAGTCTCCCGAAATTCATGTGCTGGGGAGCAGACACATCTTGAATCCCTCCCCCGTAAGACCAGGGCATTCGCACATTTTCATTCTCCTCCCTGGCGAAGCTGGGGAGGTGCCCCCGTAATCGGGGGCGGAGGGGTCATGGGCCGCAGTCCCGCTGCTCATGACCCCTCCGTCGCCGTAAGACGGCGACACCTCCCCGGCTTCGCCAGGGAGGAGAATGAGAGAGCGCCCATATGCGATTCGGGGGAGGCGTTCGAGAGACGCGCTCACGATCTTGCCCCGGCGGCCGCCGTGCCGAACACGATGCAGGCCGGGCTGCCGACCTTGACCCTGAGGCGGCTCGGCGCCAGCCGGCCGTCGCGGCCGACCCGATAGCCGACGATCGAGCGGCCGTCCTGGTTGGCGATGTACAGAAAGCGCTGATCGGGATCGAAGGCGAAGAAGCGCGGCGTGGCGCCGTGGGTCGGTACCCACTGGCGCGGGGTCAGGGTCCCCTTGCCAGGATCGATACCGAACACGCCGATGCTGTCGTGGCCGCGATTGGAGACATAGACGTTGCGGCCCGCGCGATCGACCCAGATCTCGGCGCCGGTGCTGTAGCCGGTGAAGTCGGACGGCGTGGAGGGGATGGTCTGGAGCGGCGTCAGGGCGCCGCTGTCGCGATCCTGCCGATAGGTGGTGATTGTGGAATCGAGCTCGTTGATGACGTAGGCGAGCGCCTTGCGCGGATGGAAATCGATATGGCGGGGCGCGGCGCCGGGGCGGGCGGTGACGCGCGCCGCTTCGACCAGAACCTTGCGCCTGGTGTCGAGCCGGTAGGCGATGACGACGTCGGAGCCCTTGCAGGGCACGTAGAAGAAGCGCCCCTGGCGATCCAGCGGGATGTGATGCACGCACATGCAATGCTGCTGGATGCGGTGCGGGCCCAGCGTGCCGGTGACGGTCGTCAGCGTGCGATAGGGCAGCAGGCGGCCGTCGTCGGCGATCGGCAGCACGGCCAGCGAATCGGTGCCGTAGTTGCACACGGCGAGGTACCGGCCGGTCACGTCGAGGGCGAGATGGACCGGGTTGTAGCCGCCAGTCGGCTGACGATTGAGCGGCGAGATGTGGCCGGTCTTGGGCTCGATGATGAATGAATTGGCCTCGGTGCGATCGCCGTGGACGGAGTAGAGCCGCGTTCCGTCAGCGTTGATTGCCAGGAAGGAAGGATTCTCGAGGCCGCCGTAGTGCTGAACGTGGGTAAACGCGCCGCTGGTGCGATCGACCCGGTAGACGTTGATGCCATTGCCCTGGCCACGCCGTTCCGGCGTCGTGTAGCTGCCGACATAGGCGAACAACGGGCGCGTGGTCTTCTTCATGTCGACAGTGTGGCGTCTGTGCACGTCGACGACAACTGTCGTGGCCAGCGCTTGTGCGGCCGAATCGGGAACGAGCCACCGCTTATTGAAATCGGATCAGCGGATGCTCGCAGATGCAACACCGGCCGCCCCCACGAGTTGCATAGGCAACAGTCCACCGGCCCCGGTAGCGGAGAGCGGCATGATCGACGACACCACCATTTCACGCGAGCTGGCGGACGCGGCGCGGCGCGCCATCGAGGCGAAGCGCCATCTGCAGGTCCTGTCGCCATTGGACAGCGGCTATCAGGCGGCATTGATCGCTTACCTGCAGTCGACCGTCCTGCACCTGTCGATCGTGTCCGTGGCGCAGGCGCGCCAGCACGAGAACCTCGCGGCCGAGGTCGACGAGCTGCGCGACGAGATCGCCCGCGTCAGGGCCTGCTGATCGGCTACGCCCCGATCACCACGCCGAGGCCTGGCTTGCGGTCCTCGAGACGGATGGTGAGGCCGTGCAGGCCGGCGATGGCCTTCACCAGTGGAAGGCCGAGACCACTGCCCGCGGTCGAGCGGCTGCGGTCGAGGCGGTAAAAGCGGTCGAACACCTTGTCGTGCTCCGCCGCCGGGATGCCGGGGCCGTTGTCGGCGATCTCCAGCGTGAACCCTGCCGCTGTCTTGCCCAGGGCCAGCGACACGGTCGAGCGTGCCGGCGTGTGGTTGAGCGCGTTCTCGACCAGGTTGGAGATCATCTGGGCGAGAAGCTGACGGTCGCCGGTCACGAGCACACCGTCGTCGATCTGGCAATCCAGCCGGTGGTCGGCATCCTCGGCGGCCGGCCGGTAGGCCTCGGCAATACTGTGCGCCAGCGCCGACAGATCGACCTGGGTGAAGGCGCTGCGCTGCGCGCCGGCCTCGATCTGGGCAATGCGCAGCAGCGCCGAGAAGGTCTCCAGCAGCGCATCGGCCTCGGCGATCGCCGACTCGGTTGCGGCTTCGTATTCCTCCGCCGTCGTGGCGCGCTCGCGGGCGTCCTCCAGGTGCTGGCGCAGGCGCCCGAGAGGCGTGCGGAGGTCGTGGGCGATGTCGCTCGAAACCTGGCGCAAGCCGTCCATGAGCTGCTGGATGCGGGTCAGCATGGCATTGAGGCTGGCGACCAGCTGGTCGATCTCGTCGTTGGTGCCGCGCGCCGGAATGCGCGCAGAGAGATCGCCTTCCATGATCGTGCGACTGGTCCGCGTGATGGCGTCGATGCGGCCGAGGAAGCTGGAGCCGATCAGGGCGCCGCCGGCGATCGCGAGCAGCAGGGTAAGCCCGCTCGCCCAGGCGAACGCCGTCACGATGGCGTGCTGCATGTCGGTCAAGCGGTTGGCGTCCTGCGCGACCAGCAGGAAGGCACCGTCGGGCAAGGTGAGGCCGAAGCCGGTGAGCTTGGCCCGTTCGCCGTCGGCTTCCGGCGCATCGCTCTGGGGCACGAAGTCGACCGCGCCGTTGACCGGCGGCATGCCGGGCAGGTTGCCGACGACGACGCGCCCGCCCGGCGCCTGCAGCAGGTAGAAGATCGGCCCACGCGTCCGGAAGCTGATGCGCCGCGTGATCTGGTCGGTGAGGCCCTTGGGGCCGCTGCGGCGATGGACGTCGGCCAGCTGATACGCCTCGGAGCGCAGAACTGCTGCCATGTCGTCCTGCATGGCCGCCGTGGCGATCCAGTAGACGGCGGCGAACAGTGTGCCGGCCGAGGCCATGAACAGCACGGCATAGAACAGCGTCAGCCGGAAGCTGGCCGAGCGCAGGATGCGCGACAGGGTCTGCCCGAAGCTGGTGGCCGGCTCGCCAGCCCATACCTGGCCAGCTTGACCTTGGCCAGCCTGACCTTGGCCAGCCGGACCATGGCTAGTCCTGGGCGCGGATGACATAGCCGGCTCCCCGGACGGTGTGCAGCAGCGGCTTGTCGAAGCCCTTGTCGATCTTCGCGCGCAGGCGGCTGATGTGGGTCTCGACGATGTTGGTCTTGGGATCGAAATGAAAGTCCCAGACCTTCTCCAGCAGCATGGTGCGCGTCACCACCTCGCCGGCGTGGCGCATCAGGTACTCGAGGATCTTGAATTCCTGCGCCAGCAGGTCGAGCCGCTTACCGGCCCGTGTCACCGTGCGGGTCAGCAGATCGACCTGAAGGTCGCCGACGTTGAGAGAGGTCGTCGCCACGATCGGCGGCCGGCGCGCCAGCGCGCCGACCCGCGCCAGCAACTCGGCGAAGGCGAAGGGCTTCACGAGATAGTCGTCGCCACCGGCCTCGAAGCCGTTCACGCGATCGTCGATGCCGCCCATGGTCGTGAGGAACAGCACCGGCGTGCGGACCTGCGAGGCGCGTGCCGCCTTGACCAGCGACAGCCCGTCCATCGCCGGCAACATGCGATCGACGATGATGACGTCGTACTTCTCGCCGGTCGCAAGGTAGAGACCGTCGCGACCGTTGTCGGCGCGATCGACGACGTGGCCGTGCTCGCGCAGGCCCTTGCTGATGTAGTCGGACGTCTGCTTGTCGTCTTCGACGAGGAGGATCTTCACGTCGCCACCCGCTGCCTGACCATCGCTCCCTTGCCAGGCCGGGAAAACGCTGCAATGGCGCTGTCCATATCGGGGCAAAGGGGCCGAACACCGCGCCGTTTGCGCGGTTTTCCCGGCAAAAGCAACGTTCCCCAACTATACAAACATTCAATGCGGCGGCCATCCGGGCGCCATCGGCCCAGTCCCATATTCCCTCCTGCCAAGCCCCTTCAAGGAGGATGAGATGACGAAGACCAAGACCATTCTTTCAGCCCTGGCGCTGACGACCGCGCTGACCGCGCCGGCGCTCATCGCCCCCCTGTTCTCGGCGCCGGCGGCGATTGCCGCGGCTCCGACCGCCCCGACCGTGTCGGGCGTGCAGGACTTCTCCGACCTCGCGGCCAAGGTGTCGCCCGCGGTCGTCAACGTGGCCGTGACCATGAAGGCCGGCAAGGGCGGGGACGACGAGGTCCAGATGTCGGACCGCTCGCAGCAGAAGCAGATGGAAGAGTTCATGCAGCGCTTCGGCGAGCGTTTCGGCCAGCCGATGCGCCCGACGAAGCCGCAGCCGCGCGGCAACCAGAAGGCCGAGGCGGTCGGCACCGGCTTCATCGTCGACGCCGCGGGCTGGATCGTGACCAACCATCACGTGGTCGGCAAGGCCGACAAGATCGTCGTGACCCTGGCCGACGGGCGCAAGCTCAATGCCAAGATGGTGGGCGGCGACGAGAAGACCGACCTCGCCCTGCTCAAGGTCGAGAGCGACAAGCCGCTGCCGTTCGTCGCTTTCGGCGACGCCAACAAGGTGCGGGTCGGCCAGCCGGTGATGGCGGTCGGCAACCCGTTCGGCCTCGGTGGCACCGTGACCACGGGCATCGTGTCGGCGCGCGGCCGTGACATCCACTCCGGTCCGTTCGACGACTACATCCAGACCGACGCCGCCATCAACCGCGGCAACTCGGGCGGCCCGCTGTTCGACATGGAAGGCAAGGTGATCGGCATCAACACCGCGATCTTCTCGCCGACCGGCGGCAGCGTCGGCCTGGGCTTTGCCATCCCGGCCAGCCTGGCCGAGCCGGTGGTGGCCCAGCTCAAGGTCAACGGCAAGGTCGAGCGCGGCCTGCTGGGCGTGCAGATCCAGCCGATGACCGGCGAGCTCGCCCAGAGCATGTCGTTCAATGGCGAGAAGGGCGCCCTGGTGGCCCAGGTCCAGCCGGACAGCCCGGCGCTGGCTGCCGGCATCAAGTCGGGTGACGTGATCGTGAGCGTCGACGGCAAGAACGTCGACACGATCAAGGACCTGACTCGCATGATCTCGGCGATGAAGCCCGGCACCTCGGTCAAGCTCGGCGTGTGGCGCGACGGCAAGGACATGACCGTCACCGCCAAGGTCGGTGACCAGAAGGAAGAGGGCGGCGTCGTCAAGGCCAATGCCGAGAAGGCCGACAAGAAGGCCGAGCCGTCCTACGGCGTGTCGCTGGCGCCGATCTCCAAGGAGGCGCGGCAGGAGATGAAGCTGGACGACTCGATCAAGGGCGCGCTGATCGCCTCGGTCGAGGCGAACAGCCCGGCCGAGGAGATGGGCCTGAAGGCGGGTGACATCCTGCAGCAGGTCGGTCGCGAGGCCGTCGACAGCCCGAAGACGGCTGCCGAGAAGCTCAAGGAAGCCAAGGACACCGGCAAGCCGGTGCTGATGAAAGTGTATCGAGAGGGGATGACCAGGTTCGTCGCTATCTCTCCCCGGGCGGCGTAGCTGATCCTCTCGATGAGCCGGCGGTGGCCCCACCACCGCCGGCTTCTTCTTAGCAAGCTCCCTCGACTTGGCAGTCAACTCCTTCAGCAGGGGGGCGCGCGCCGCTAGACGGGGAACCCGCAGCCGGGCGCGTTCATGGAGGGGGCGGGAAGCCCGCGGTTCACGTGTAGGTGTGACCGCGGGCTTCTTCTGTTCGGGCAATCTGCATCGCCGGCAAACGACGGGGACCCTCGTTGGTGGTGGCTTGCCAGGGCGCGACTGGAAGGTAATTGTGCTTCCCGCTGTACTTGCATGGCGGCGACGGGTAGGGCGCGGCGCGATCGGGCGCGGCACAGTTCGTTTGGGGCGAATACAATGAAGCGAAGAGCGACACGCCGGGGATTTCTCAAGTACGCGTCTGTCAGTATCGGCGGCGCATTGATCGGGCCGGGGCCGCACGCACTCGCGGCGGACCCGCAGTCATTGAGCGAGCGCGTCGCGGTCGCCTGCAGGCGTCTCGCGCCCCTCGGTTGGCGCCAGATGCTGCTGGATGTTACCGGCGGCGAGCTCGACATCACGGCAGGCGACCTGCCCGCCATGCTGGGCAGGAAGCTCGCCAGCATCGACCGCACTTATCCGGGCTTCGGCGATTTCGCCGTTGCCGGCGCACGGGCAATCGAGGCGGGGGCGCCCGACCGAAGCCTGCTCTATCATGCCTTGGCCTCGCCAGCGGTCGTGGCGGACCGGAACGGGATCGAGCTCGCGGGCTTTCCCACCATGGCGGAGATCGAGGCCGTCGAGAACTACGTCTACGGGGTTGCGCCGCCGACCATCGAGGAGCTCCGGCGACAAGCCGGCGGTCATCCTCTCGGGATCGTCGTCTATGCCTTGCACTACCACAATGCGCCGCGGGGCGTTCACGGACGACATGCGCAGCTATGCTTCTCGCGGTCCGGGATCGGGCGCCTGGGAACGGCCGAGCCGCTTTACGACGCGAAGCGGCGAAACTTCACGACGGCAGTGCAGGACAAGCCGTTCGAGTTCCGCGTCGTGCCGCGACGCTATGCTGCCTATCTGGCGGTCCAGCTCAGCGGCGCGTGGACCAGGTTCGGCCCTCAGGACGCGCAGCCGGGCGACGACAAGCGTCGGTTCTGGGTTCCGCTTCACAAGCTGTTCAGCGGGCCGGAGTGCCTAAAGGGGCTCGATCTGGACATCCAGATCAACAGCGGCTTGCGCAACGACCTGCTCTCGATGTTCCACAAGTACCTCGATGTTCGCGGGCTGAAGAACAACTGGCGAGGCGAGGACCTCGAGCACCATCCCTTCGTGATCAAGGACGAGAAGATCGGATCGATCTCTCGGCGCGCCGAGTTCGGCACAGGCGTTCTCGAACCCCGGCCTGGCCCGCTCGTTGCGGCTGCCGAGTACAAGGGAAAACCTCTTACCTTCCCGGTCGATGGACGACATACCTCCGTCCGCCAGAATCTTCAGCTCTCGTCTATTCAGACCCTGGCCGAGTCGACCTATGACGTGCCGCGGTACCTCGCCGACGCCGGGCAGGATTTCCAGCGATTTGCTCCACAGTTCGTCAACATGCGTCACCGGCAGATGCCAGACGGCACCGTCGAGAACCTTAATCAACGGCCCGACCTCAAGCAGATCCTTCGCAAGGGCGGCTATGACGCCCTGCACTTCACCGACAGCTCCGGAGACGGCTGGGTAGAGGCGCTTTGTCCCCAGCTCGACGGAAAGGTCGACGCGCGACTGCCCGCCTATGCGATGGTCGGCCTGCCCGATTTCTTCCCCGAGATCAATCAAAGGGAGCTGATGCTCTGGTGGCAGCGCGAGGTGCCCGAAAAGGTGCGGGCAGCCTTGTGGGTGATACCGCCGTTTGCCTTGTCGCAGACTCGCATCGCGGCAAACATCTCCCTGCCCGCCGGGTTCAGCATCGAGGACGACAGCGTCACGGCAATCGTCTGCCATCCCGTATCGGAGGTCGGCCCCGTGCAAATCCCGAACGGGCCCGTGAGCAGCGCCAAGACGGGTTTGCCCGACGGATCTCCAGGCATGTTCGATCCAGGGTGGGACACCAGCCAGGGCATTCACTATTCGGGCGACGGCAGGCCCTTGCAGAGATTCATGGCCGGCTATGGTCTCGGGTCGCCCTTCATCGAGGATGCCAAGCTGTGTGCCGCGTTGGGCAACTACTGGCCGGGTGTCGCGCCGGACGGAACGCGCGTATTTGCGCCCGACAAGGAAGTCGGCGGCATCAAGTATCCCTATCCGACGATCACGCCGTTGACCGATCAGGAGATCGGGATTGCTCCGCTTGCCGATGGCACGTACATGCCATGGGATGGCGTGCGCGGGCCGCGCGTCGAGCAGGTCGGCCCGCTCCGGCACGCCATCTATGCCGATGCCTGGCATGTCGACTATATCGCCATGCTGGGCACCATGACCGCGGCGCTGACGTCGCGCATCGATATCGCCGAGTACAAGGCACGAACAATGGCCATGGCGGCCGTGTACTGGGCGCTCGGGATTCGCGATCCCGAGTTCGTCGGGGACAAGCTCGGAACGGCGCCGCAGAAGGTCCTGCAGGCCAAGTCGACCTGGGCCGTCCTGTCGTTCCGCAAGATAGCTCGTGGCGATGCCGAATCCGCGGCCGCCGAAAGGCAGGCCGGAGTTGCCCTGCCGAGGGGCCCCTTGTTCCGGTTTCACGTCTTCCGGTGGGGCAAGGAAGTGGCGGAGACCGATGCCAAGGCGGGACCGGGCCGGCCGACCTACACGGTCCGCGTCGAGATGCTGGAAGAGGCGATTGCCTACGTGAGCGGACCCATGGTCCTGCTGCAGCGAAACGGCGGGACATGGTCGACAGACACCTCGATGCCGACGTAGTCGTCGTCGGCGGAGGGCCGGCGGGCAGCGCCACGGCGATCGCCTGTGCGTCCAGGGGGTTGCGGGTCCTGCTGCTCGAGCGCGATGCCTTTGCAAGCGAACGCCCGGGAGAAACCCTGCATCCCGGCGTGGAGCCGTTGCTGGCGCAGTTGGGCATCTCCGAGAGGTTGCCGGCGGTCGTTGGCGCACGTCATGAAGGCATCTGGATCGAATGGGGGTCGCCCCGCCGGTATGAACCTTACGGTGCCGACGGAAACGGGCCCTGGAGCGGCATGCAGGTCTCTCGCGCCGACTTCGACTCCCTTCTCCTGGCGCGCGCTCGCGAGCTGGGCGTCGATGTCCGGCAGCCTTGCGCCGTCACCGCGCCACTGCTCGGTGACGCCAAGCTGAAAGGCGTCATGACGGACGAGGGGCCGGTCGTCGCGCGCGTGGTAGTCGATGCGTCGGGCCGGGCGAGATGGCTGGGGCGCGCACTGGGCGTCGACAGCCCTGCGCGCTCGCCGCGGCTGATCGTGCGATACGGCTACGTAGAAGGTGCCTGTCCGGCGCGCGATGCGGCACCGGCCCTCGTGGCCGACCAAACGGGGTGGACCTGGACGGCGCGTGTGAATCACGGAAAGTATCAATGGACGCGACTGGATTTTGGCGCGGTGGCGGATGCCGACTGGCTGCCGGAAGAGTTTCGCGCGTTGACCCCGCTTTCGCGAGCACGTGGAGCGGACATGACCTGGCGCATGGCCGACAGTGCGGCAGGATCCGGGTGGTACATGGTCGGGGATGCCGCCGCCATTCTCGATCCGACGTCGTCGCGCGGTGTCCTGAAGGCGCTCATGACGGGGGTGATGGCGGGCCATCTCATCGCCGGCGTGCTGCACGGCAGGGCCCCGGCTGACGAGGCTGCCCGCGCCTATCATGCCTGGATAGCCGATTGGTTCGAGACGGATGTCGGGAATCTGACTGCCTTCTATCGAATGCTGAACAACTCGCACTTCGCATAGAGGACGCCTGCCGGCGACAAGCCAAGACAGTCGTTCCAGTTCGGCTCCAGGTAGAGGTGACATCTCAATAAGGGTGCTGTTGGGGGAGACGGGGAATGAAGAGCATTTTGCTGCGTGGGGTTCTTGGCTGCGTCGCGTGCATGGTTGTCGCCGCTTCGGTTCATGCGCAAGCACCCGCATCGCAATCGGTTCCGACGCCGGACGAGCCGGCGCCGACACTGACCACGCCCGCCGAGAAAGAGGACTGGAACGGCCCCTTTGGGGGAACCTTCAATGCGAGCTTTACGTTCGCGACCGACTACTCCTTCCGCGGCATCTCGCAGACGGCACGTCAGGTCGCCTTCCAGCCGTCCTTCGGCTACGAGACGCCGTCGTTCGGCCAGGGTCTGGCCGTCAGTGCCTATGTCGGGGTGTGGGGCAGCAACTTCTCCTCGCCCGGCAGCAAGGTCGAGGTCGACCTGCTCGCCGGCTTCAAAGGCAAGGCGCTGAACGAACGCCTGACGTTCGATCTCGGCTTCGTGCGTTACAACTACCTGGGGGCGCCGGCCGATCTCTACTACGACTTCAACGAGTTCAGCCTGGTCGCAGGTTACGATTTCGGGCTCTTCCAGGCGAAGGCTGCCGTCTACCACAGCCCCAACTTCTACGCCAACTCCGGTGACGCCTGGTACAAATGGGGGCAGGTCACGATTCCGTTGAGGTTCGTTCAGATCAACGAGAACGTTTCGTTCAGGCTTTTCGGCTCGCTGGGCAATCAGTATGTCGAGCGCTTTGCGAGCTATGAGATCGGAGTCGACAATTACTGGGATTGGCAAGTCGGGTTCGCTGCGACCGTATATGGCTTCGACCTGGCGGTTGCCTATGTCGATACCAATCTCGGTGTCGCCAACTGCGCGAACACCCGCAACTGCGAAGCACGCGTGGTGTTCACTTTCAGCAAGTCGTTCTGAGCTTTCGACGTCTTCGGGTCGGCTTTGCGCGGCGAGGTAGCTCAGTGCGCCATTGTCATAGGGCTGGCATGACCTCGCGCGCGAAGAGCTCGACCGAGCGCGCCGACTCCTCGAACGACAGGTCGCCGAAGGCGAGGCGGCACAGGCAGTAGTTGATGCCGGCGATCTCGTTGTCCTTCTTCATGCGCTCGCGCACGGTCGAGGGCGAGCCGGCGATGATGTAGCCGCCGTCCAGCGCCGGCTCGAACTCGGCAGGGATCATCTGGCGCGGCAGGCCAACGCCATGCGCCCGCCATAGATGGATCAGCGCATCGTACCACAAGGCGAAGGCGCGCCTGGCCGCGCTTCGGGCCTCGCGATCGGTGTCGCCGACCACGATGTGCCGGCTGAGCCCGATCAGGGGCATCGCCCCCGGGTCACGGCCGAGCGCCTGCCAGGCCGCGCGATAGCGTGCCGAGAACTGACCGACGCCGTCGGCCTTCATGCCGACCACGGTGTTGCACGCCTGCCTGGCCAGCCGGTCGGCGCTTTCCAGCGAGTTGGCGCCGTACCACAGCGGCGGGTAGGGGCGCTGGACGGGCTGCATCTCCATCGGCACGTCCTTGAACGTGAAGTACTTTCCGGCGTGCTCGAGGCGCGGCTGGGTGAGGCCCTTCAGGATGACGTCGAGCGCTTCGGCGAAGCGCTCCGGCCCGGTGGCGGGATCGACGCCGTAGTAGCCGACCTCGTAGGGCGAGATGCCGCGACCGATGCCGAGCTCGAGCCGGCCGCCGCTCATCTGGTCGAGCATGCAGATCTCGTCGATCAGGCGCAGTGGATGATAGAGGTTCACGGTGTAGACCAACGGACCGAAGCGCAGCCGGGTGGTGCGCTGCGCCACCGCGGCGAGGAAGACGCTGGGCGAGGGCGCCATGCCGAGCGGCGTCGCGTGATGCTCGGCCAGGTGATAGGCGTGGAAGCCCGCCTCTTCATAGAGCTCGATCAGCCGCAGCCGCTCGTCGAACTGCCGGCCGAGATTGGCCCCGGCCCGATCCATGTGATCGAAGACACCGACCTTCATGCGCTTCTCCCTTTGCATCGATGCTACAAGGTCTGCATGAAGAAGTATCTCTGCCTGGGGTGCGGCTTCTCGTATGACGAGGCGCGCGGCCTTCCCGAGCACGGCATCGCAGCCGGCACGCAATGGGCCGACATCCCCGACGACTGGGTCTGCCCCAACTGCGGCACGCCGAAATCGGGATTCGAGATGGTGGAAATCCCGTACTGGAGCGAGACATGAGCGTGCGTTTCGTGCTGAGCGCAGGCGAGCGTGGCTATTCGTACCTGCCGTCGACGGGACTCAATGCGAGCTATGTCGCCGGCCACCCGGATGGCGTGATCACGCGCCATTCGACGTTCAATTTCCATGAGTACCAGTCCGGCATCCCTGGCATGGGGCCGGTAAAGGTGTTCGGCGACGAGGTCTTCTCGCCGAACGGCACCGGTTACAACATGCACCCGCACCACAACTTCATCATCATGGCGTTTGTCCTGGCGGGGACGCTCACGCACGTCAATACGATCGGCAAGGTCGACGAGTTGAGCTCAGGCGACTACTACGTCTTCGAGGCCGGGTCGGGCGGCAAGCATTGCGAGCTCAATATCGGCGCCGAGGCGATGAACGTGATCTACGTCTGGGTGCTGCCCGCGGCGCTGCTGACGCCGCCTTCTTACCGGCGAGCGCGCTTCGACGTCGACTCCGGTGCTAATCGCATCACCTGCCTGGTCGGCGACCAGCCGCCTGCGCTGCCGATCGGCCAGTCGGTCAAGGCGTCGCGCCTGCTGAGTGACGCCGGCCGCACGTATTCCTATGCTTTGGGCAACGGCAACGGTCTCTACGCGTTCGTCATCGACGGCGAAGCCGAAATCGCCGGCAGGCGGCTGGCGCGACGCGACAGCATCGCGCTCGAAGGCGAAGCCCAGATCGAGATCGCATCGCGCGTCGCCGCTACTGACATGCTGCTGATCGAGATGCCGCTGTAGCTCGCGACCGCCGCGCGGCCGCGGATACCGGCAAACGAGGGGCCAGATCCGTCAGAGCGCCCGCTTGCGGCTGCTGATCACGCCGCTGGCGATGCCGTGCCATTCGATGGTGCCGGCCAGCCGGGAATGCTCGATCTTGGGGCAGCGGTTCATGACCACCTTCAAGCCCGCCACCTCTGCGCGCTGGGCAGCCGCCTCGTTGACCACGCCCAGCTGCATCCAGACGACCTTGGCGCCGTGGGCGATCGCGTCATCGGTGATCGGGCCAGCCGCCTCGGAGTTGCGGAAGATATCGACCATGTCGGCCTTGACGGGCAGGTCGGCCAGGGCCGCGTAGACCTTCTGGCCCATGATCTCCTGGCCGGCGGCGGCGGGATTGACCGGAATGACCCGGTAGCCGCGGTCGAGCAGGTACTTCATGGCGAAATAGCTCGGTCGATTCCAGTTCGCCGAGGCACCCACCATGGCGATGGTCTTGCACTCGCGCAGGATTTTGCGCAGGTATGAATCCTCATAGCGATCGTGGCTCACGGCGGTCATGCAAGGAGTATACATGGCGGGACCCCTGCTCTTCGAACCGATTTCCCTGCGTGACGTGACGCTGAAGAACCGCGTCGTGGTGGCGCCGATGCACCAGTACTCGGCGGTCAAGGGCTTCGCCACCGACTGGCACCTGATGAATGCCGGCCGCTATGCCGCCGGCGGCGCGGGCCTGGTGATCATGGAATCGACCAAGGTCGAGCGGCGCGGCTGCGGCACGGTCGGAGACCTCGGCATCTGGGACGACGCCTTCGTCCCCGGCCTCGCGCGCTGCGTCGAGTTCATCCGCAAGCACAATGCCGTGCCGGGCATCCAGCTCGGCCACTCCGGGCGCAAGGCCCGCCGCTTCCGCCCCTGGGAGGGCGGGGCGCCGCTCACCCCATCGCCCGAGATCGACGACTGGGAGGCCTGGGAGCTGGTGTCGTCGAGCGACCGCAGCTCGCCCGAGACCGACCCGACGCCCCGCGCGCTCACCCGCGCCGAGATCCCCGAGGTGGTCGAGCGCTGGGGCCAGGCGGCCAGGCGGGCCCACGAGGCCGGCTTCGACGTGCTCGATGTCCACGCCGCGCACGGCTACCTGATCCACCAGTTTCTCTCGCCGTTCTCCAACCTGCGCAACGACGAATACGGTGGCAGCGAGCTCAACCGCATGCGCTTCTGCATCGAGGTCGTCGAAAGCGTGCGGGCACATTGGCCGGCCAGCAAGCCCCTGTTCGTGCGCTTCTCGGTCGAGGACGACGCCGGCTGGGGGCCCGACCAGAGCGTGGCCCTGGCGAAGATCCTGAAGCCCAAGGGCGTCGACGTGATCGATTGCTCCTCGGGCGGCATGCGTGGCTCGCCGGTGGTGAGCGCCGGGCCGGTGACCTACGGCTACCAGGTGCCCTATGCCGAGCGCCTGCGCCGCGACGCGGAGATCATGAGTATGGCGGTCGGCCTGATCGTCCATGCCGACCAGGCAGAGCAGATCCTGCAGGAGGGCAGGGCAGACCTGATCGCCCTGGCCCGTGAGTTGCTTTACAATCCCAACTGGCCGATGGACGCCGCGCAGAAGCTCGGGGTCGACAAGCAGTTCGGCTCGGTGCCGCCGGCGCAGGCCTACTGGCTCGCCAAGCGCGCGCAATCGGTGAAGAGCGTGGTTCCGTCGACCTTCATGAAGGGCATGAACGTCGGCTAACGAAGGGGATGCAGCGATGGATACCGTTGTTCAGCAGGGCCGTCTCAACATGACCGATGCCGAGTGGCAGGCGCGCTGCGACCTCGCCGCGCTCTATCGCATCACCGACGTGTACGGCTGGACCGACACCATCAACACCCACATGACGGTGCGCATCGCCGACGATCCGAAGTGCTTCCTGATCAACAACTACGGCGACCTGTTCCACGAGATCACCGCCTCGAGCCTCGTGAAGATGGACCTCGACGGCAAGGTCTACAGCGACGACGGCAGCTTCAACCAGGCGGGCTTCACCATCCACAGCGGCGTTTACAAGGCGCGGCCCGACGTCAATTGCGTCATGCATACCCACACCCGGGCCGGCACCGGCATCTCGGTGCTGAAGAAGGGCCTGCGGCCGATCAGCCAGGACGCGCTCGCCGTGCTCGACGAGGTCGTCTATCACGAGTACGGCATGCCGACGTCGGAAGAGGAATGCGAGGCGCTCGGGGTCACCTGCCAGAAGGGCAGCTCGGTGGTCTTGCGCAATCACGGCCTGCTCTCGGTCGGCGCCACGGTCCCGGCGGCCCTGCGCCGACTCTACATGCTGGAGCGCGCCTGCGAGGTCGAGATCATCGCCCGCGGCCTCGACGAGGAGCCGGCGCCGATCGACGACGAGATCGTCCGCCGCTACGGCGAGCGGGCTTGCCAGCAGCGCGCCTCGCCCGAGTTCGGCGTCTCCGACTGGAAGGCGGCGCTGCGCCTGATCGAGGGCAAGGGCACGGACTGGCGGCAATAGCCACCGCTCAGCCGCACATCGCTGGGAGCGCGCCACTTCAGTGGCGCTCATGGGACGTGTGATTGACAAGAAGAGCGCCATAGAGTGGCGCGCTCCCAGCGATGAGCCCTATGTGCCCGAAAGCTGCCGGCGGCGCATCGCGAACCAGAACGCGACCTGGCCGACGACGCCGGCGCCAACCAGGATGATCGCCGTGGTGAGCGCGGGATCGGTCCCGACGCCCACGAGAGCGGTGCAGATCGCGCCCACGCCCATCTGCGAGAAGCCGTAGAGACCCGAGGCCGAGCCGATGACCGTCGGGTTGACGCCGAGTGCCTGGGTGAGGGCGGCCGGCGATGCGATGCCGACACCGATGCCGAACACGAACATCGGCAAGATCGCCAGCAACACCGTCAGCTGGCTCGACAGCACCGCGCCCAGGAAGACGAGGGAGGCGGCGACGCTAAGCAGGTTCGCCGACACGGCCAGGCGGTCGATCGGCAGCCGGCGAATGAGTCGCGTCGCCGCGACCGTTCCGAGCCAGACGCCGACCATCACGATCGCGGGATAGAGGCCGACCTCGTAGTCCGGCCGCTGCAGCTGCTGAATGAAGATGAAGGGCGAGGCCCCGAGGAAGGCGTACATCGATGTCGTCGCGCAACCTCCGCCGATCGCGAAGCCGACGAAAGCCGGGGTCACGAGCAGGCGTCCGTAGTTGCGCGCCAGGGCGCCCATCCTGGGCATGCTGTCGGCCGATCTCGTCTCGGGCAGGAGGCACCACGAGAACAGCAGGTTGACGATCCCGAGCAGGGCCAGAGCGAAGAAGATCGAGCGCCAGCCCAGGCTCGCGGCGAGGACGCCGCCGACCAGCGGCGCCAAGCCGGGGCCGAGCACGATCATCAGGTTCATCATCGCCAGGCGTCGGCCCGCTTCGTGCGGCAGCGCCGAATCGCGCACGATGGCTCGGCCGATCACCAGCCCGGCGCTGCCACCGAGCGCCTGCAGCAGGCGGGCGACGATCAGGCTATGGGCGTCCGGCACGAAGGCAGCGGCAAGGCCGGCGCCGGCGTAGAGCACGAGGCCCGCCATCAGCACCGGCCGGCGCCCGAAGCGGTCGGACAGCGGCCCGTAGGCGAGCTGGCCGACGGCGAGGCCGAAGATGTAGACGCTCATCGTCGCCTGCATCTCGCCAAGGCTGGCGCCAAGCGCCGCCGCCGCTTCGGGCAGCGCCGGCACGAAGCTGTGCATGGCAAAGGTGCCGCTGAAGGTTATCAGCGTCAGCAGCCAGAGCGGCGCGCTCACGCATCGGCTCCCGCAGCGGGATCGAGCACGCGGCAGACATGCTCGAGCACACGGGTCGCCGTCTCGATGTCCTTCGCTGGCAAGCCGGCCAGGGCGTCGCGGCGGATGCGGCGCGAGATCGCCTCGACCTGGTCGGCGATCTCGCGGCCGCGCGGCGTCAGCACGATGATCTTGGCGCGCCGGTCGTGCTCGCCTTCCCGACGCTGCACCAGCCCGGCCGCCTCGAGATTGTCGAGCAGGCGCACGACCGACGAGCCGTCGAGCGACATCGATTCGGCGAGGTCCTTCTGGCGCGGCGGCGTCGGGGCGCGCGCGATCCGGATCAGCGGCAGCCAGGTCGCCTCGGTCAGGGCGTAAGGCTGCAGGCGAAGGTCGGCGGCGCGTCGCCACTGGCGGGCCGCCCGTGACAGCAGCGTGCCGAAGGCGTCGCTCGCGGCGGCAGGACGGGAAGGCATGCCGCATAATTGATGACTTACCAATAGATGGCAAGTCACCTAATTTTCGTTGCCGGGTCGACCGGGCCGACGCAGCCTTGCAATCTCGAGACAGCCTCGGCCAGCGCGATATTCCGGGCTGGCGCGCGGCCACCGCCCCTTCGCGAGGGAGCAGTCGCGGCGAGCGAGGCAGGGCCGCCTGAAAGATGGGGACACACCACCGTCGGGAGCGCCCAAGCGCTGTCGAGGCCAGGCCTCACACGCATCGGTGCTCGCGGAATCGCCCAGTGGCGGCTGTTAGAGGGTGCGCGACGCACGCCGGTGGCGGTAGGATGACAGCTTCATGGGTGCAGGCTATCAAGGCCAATGCACAAGCTGTGCAGGGGAGTAGATCAGCGTTTCACTATTGGGAGGATCAGGACGATGGACAAGATCAAGCGGCGCAAGTTGGGCAAGGTGGCGGCGGGTGGCATCGCCGCGACCGCAGTGTCGACGACGTTGGCCTCGCCGGCCATCTCGCAGGGCCGCCAGGAATGGCGCATGGTGACAAGCTGGCCGAAGATGTTCCCCGGCGGCGGCACCGCGGCGGAACGTTTCGCCAAGAACATCGCGGAGGTCACGGGCGGCCGGCTGACCATCAAGGTCTTCGCCGCCGGCGAGCTCGTGCCGGCCTTCGAGGCATTCGATGCAGTGCAGCGCGGCACCGCAGACGTGATGCATTCGACGCCGTACTACTGGCAGAACAAGGCCAAGATCCTCAGCCTCTACACCACTGTGCCGTTCGGCATGACCAACTACGAGAGCGTGGCCTGGCTGCGCTACGGCGGGGGCCAGCAGCTGTGGGACGAGACTTACGCCACCTTCGGCCTCAAGGGCTTTCTCGCCGGCTCGACCAGCGTGCAGATGGCAGGCTGGTTCAACAAGGAGATCAAGTCGGCCGCCGACTTCAAGGGTCTCAAGATGCGCATCCCCGGTTTCGGCGGCGAAGCGCTGCGCAAGCTGGGAGCCACGATCGTCAACCTGCCGGTGGGCGAGATCTTCGGCGCCCTGCAGTCCGGTGCGATCGACGCCACGGAATGGGTCGGGCCCTGGCAGGATCTGGCCGCGGGCTTCTACAAGGTCACCAAGTACTACTACTGGCCCGGCCTGCACGAGCCGGCGACCTTGAACGAGATCTCGGTCAACAAGGCGAAGTTCGACTCGCTGCCCAAGGACATCCAGCAGATCTTCGCCTGGGCGTGCTCCGATGAGCACGTCCAGCTCACCGCCGAGAACGACGCCAGCAACGCCGGCGCGCTCGAGGTGCTGATCAAGCAGCACAACGTGCAGCTCAAGCACCTGCCGGAGGATTTCATCAAGGCCTACGGCAAGGCCTGGAGCGAGGTGCTGCAGGAGCTTCGCGACAGTGGAGATGCGTTGACCAAGAAGACCCTCGACTCGTACTACAAGTTCCAGCGCGAGCAGATGGCGTGGACCCGTATCGGTCTGCAAGAGTACCTCAACGCGCGCCTGATCGGCTTCCGGCCGACCTGACGATCTCCTTCCGCGATCGCGATGGCGAGGGCCGGCGGCAACGCCGGCCCTCGTTGCGTCAGTTGCTCTTGTTGAGCAGGCGGTCGAGCACGGGATCGCTGGACGACGGCTTGTTGGACGGCGCCGGCTGGTTCAGCAGCTGGTCGAGCGGCGAGCCCGCCGGCGCCGGCGCTCCGCCGGACGGGTTCTTCAGGATGTCGTCGAGCACCGATCCAGGCTGGCCGCCGGCGGGGGCGGACGCGGGAACTGCGTCTGGGAAGACCACCTTCGGCAGCCAGGTCGCGAGCTGCGGCTGCCACCAGAGGAGGGCGATCGCCGCCACCTGGAGGCCGACGAACGGGATGATGCCGCGGTAGATGGCGCCGGTGGTGATCGAGGCCGGCGCCACGGCGCGCATGTAGAACAGGGCGAAGCCGACCGGCGGCGTCAGGAACGCAGTCTGCAGGTTGACGCCGATCATCACGCCGAGCCACACCGGGCTGACCCCCATGGCGATGATCGCGGGCGCCGTGATGGGCACGACGATCAGCACGATCTCGATCGTGTCCATGAAGAAGCCGAGGACGAACATCACCACCATGACGGCCATCACGGCGCCAAAGGCGCCACCGGGCACGTCGGCCAGAACCTGCTCGACCAGGTGCTCGCCACCCAGCCCGCGGAAGACCAGCGAGAACACCGACACGCCGAGCACGATGCCGAACACCAGGGCGCTGATCACCGCGGTGTTGCGCATGACCGCGAGCAGGGTGGCGAACGAGAAGGCGCGATTGAAGGCCGCCAATACCATGGCGCCGACGGCGCCGATCGAGGCCGCCTCGGTCGGCGTGGCGATGCCGCCCAGGATCGAGCCGAGCACGGCGATGATCAGCAGCAGCGGCGGGATCAGGGCGCGCACGAAGCGGCGGCCGAGCGAGGCGCGCTCGACGTCGGTCATCACCATCGCCGGGCAGTCGCGCGGCCGCACCACGGCCAGCACGAGGATGTACAGGATGTAAAGCGCGACCAGGGCGAGCCCCGGCAGGAAGGCGCCGGCAAACAGATCGCCGACCGAAACGGGATCGAGCGGCTTACCGGTACGCTGGCCGGCGAGCAGGTTGGCGCCCATCAGCAGGTCGCCGACGAAGATCAGGATCACCGAGGGAGGGATGATCTGGCCCAGCGTCCCCGAGGCGCAGATGACGCCGGTGGCGAGCCCCGGATTGTAGCCGGCACGCATCATCGCCGGCAGGCTGAGCAGCCCCATGGTGACGACGGTGGCGCCGACCACGCCGGTCGACGCCGCGAGCAGGGCGCCGACGATCACAACCGAGATGGCGAGCCCGCCGCGCATCGTCCCGAACAGCTGGCCCATGGTCTCGAGCAGCGCCTCGGCGATCTTCGAGCGTTCCAGCACCGCTCCCATGAAGATGAACAGCGGCACCGCGACAAGCACCTCGTTGGTCATCAGGCCGAAATAGCGCGATGGCAGGCTGGTCAGGATGATCGGATCGAAGACCCCGAGCGCCCAGCCGAGCGCGGCGAAGAACAGCGAGAAGCCGGCCAGGCTGAAGGCGATGGGAAAGCCCAGCAGCACGCCGAAGGTGGCGACGATGAACAGGGCGATGGCGAGCAGGTCGGCGATGAAAACCTGGGACATGATGAGGGGCGCCTCAGCCCAGAGGTCCGGTCAGGGTCTCGCTGGGTGGCGGCTCGCGGCCCGCCAGCACCAGGATCGAGCGGCCCATCCAGGCCAATCCCTGCAGGCCGACCAGGACGACGAAGCCCAGTATCGACGACTTGAGCACGTACATGGCCGGCATGCCGTTGCTCTGCACCGAAATCTCGCTGGTTATCCAGGAGTAGGAGACATAGGTCCACGACGTCCACCCGAGCAGGACGAGCCATGGAAAGAGGAGGAAGACCACGCCGAACAGGTCGACCCAGGCTTTGCCGCGCGGTCCGAGCCTGGCGTAGAAGATGTCGACCCGCACATGGGCGTTCAGCAGGTAGGCGAACCCCCCTGCCAGCAGGAATGTCATGGCATGGGTCCAGACGTAGAGTTCCTGCATCCAGACGTGGCCTTGCCCCGCAGCATAGCGCAGCGTCACGACGGAGCCACAGATCACGACCGTGCCCAGGGTCAGCCATGCCACGATACTGCCGATCCAGCGATTGACCCAGTCGATGGACCTGACGGCGCGCTCCAACGTATCCAAGAAGCCTCCCTGAGTGCCCTGCCGATCTTGATCACGTCGGCCTTCCCGCAGGAAGCCTAGCTCATGGCGATCCCTCGGGCGAGGAAGATTGCCAAAGGCTGCCGCAGGGCGGTGTTCCTGCCTGTTCGTTGGGCAGGCGCGGTCGGAATCGGATGAGCGCCACCTTCGGGTGGCTCAGCGTCCGGTCCAGTCGGGCAGGCCCTGCTTGTTCACGAAGGCGTCGATGCCGAGCTTGGCGTCCTCGCGCTTGACGGCACCCGCCATGTAGGCGGTGGCGTAGGCGTAGGCCTTCTCGATATCCATCTCCATGTGCTTGTGGAACAGCTCCTTGCCCTGGGCCAGGACCATGGGCGACTTGCCGGCGATCGTGCGGGCGACCTCCATCGTCGTCCTGTCGAGCTCGGCCGGCGGCACGACGCGACTGACCAGGCCGTCGCGCAGCGCGCTTTCGGCGTCGATCGGCTCGCCGGTGAACAGCATGTCGAGGGCGCGCTTGGAGCCGACGTTGCGGCCGAGCGGCACCGACGGCGTGCCGCAGAACAGGCCGATATTGACTCCCGGCGTGGCGAACCTGGCGTCGCTCGAGGCGATCGCCAGATCGCACGCCGCGACGAGCTGGCAGCCGGCGGCCGTGGCGATGGCATGCACCTTGGCGATGACAGGCTGGGGCAGGCGGCGGATCGACATCATCATTGCCGAGCAGCGCGTCAGCAGGTCGTGGTGAAAGCCGTAGTCCTCGGTCGAGCGGACCTCGCGCAGATCGTGCCCCGCGCAGAACGCGCGCCCTGCAGCATCGATGACGACGCAGCGGATCTCCTTGTCCCTGGCGAGCGTGTCGAGCTCGGCCTGCAGGGCATCGATGAGCTCGCCCGACAGCGCATTCATGGCCTTGGGCCGGTTGAGCGTGAGGATGGCGACGCGGCCGTCGTCGCGGCGCAGCAGCACGGGCTCGTTGTTCGCTTCGGTCATGCTACATCCTGACACAGGAGGACCTTGATCGTCATGCCAGTGATGTCGCCCGTCGAGTTGCAGAAGTTCATCGAGGAGGAGTTTCCCCAGGCCGTGGAGGCCGGGGCCGTGATCGAGCACCTCGACGACACCTCCATTCGCGTCCGCCTGCCGACCCATGAACGCAACCTGCGACCCGGCGGCACCGTCTCCGGCCCCACCCTCATGTTCCTGGTCGATTTCGGCTTCTACCTGCTGCTGCTGGGCCGCCTGGGGCCGGTCGCGCATGCGGTGACCACCAATCTCAGTATCAATTTCATGCGCAGGCCCGAGCGCGCCGACCTGATCGGCGAGGGACGGCTGCTGAAGCTCGGACGGTCGCTCGCCGTGGGCGATTTTATGATCCGAAGCAACGGCAAGCCGGATCCGGTGGCACATGCCACGGTGACCTACTCGATTCCGCCCACATGAGCCTCGCCCGGACGTGGGGTAAAGTGTTACCGTTATCCCAAGTGATTGACAAGGCACGCATTTATGCGCATAAGCCCGCGCTCACGGAAGAAAGACCCATGAAGACCTTCAGTATCAAGACTGCCGACGTGCAGAAGAAGTGGGTGCTGATCGACGCCGACGGGCTGGTGCTCGGCCGGCTCGCCTCGATCATCGCCATGCGCCTGCGCGGCAAGCACAAGCCGACCTTCACGCCGCACATCGATTGCGGCGACAACATCGTCGTCGTCAATGCCGAAAAGGTACGCCTGACCGGCCGCAAGGCCGAGCGCGAGTATTTCTACTGGCACACCGGCCATCCCGGCGGCATCAAGGGCGAAACCCTTGGCAAGCGCCTCGAAGGCCGCTTCCCCGAGCGCGTCATCGTCAAGGCGGTGGAGCGCATGATCACGCGCGGCCCGCTGGGGCGCGCCCAGATGAAGAACCTGCGCGTCTTCAAGGGGCCCAACCACGAGCACGAGGCGCAGCAGCCGGAGAAGCTCGACGTCGCTGCCCTGAACCGCAAGAACTCGAGGATCGGCTGACATGGCTACCGAACTTTCGTCCTTTGCCGAGCTGAAGAAGGCGCCGCTGGCCGGCACGACCACGCCAGCCGCCGTGCGCGAGCGGGAAGTCGACGCGCAGGGCCGCGCCTACGCCACCGGCCGTCGCAAGAACGCCGTCGCCCGTGTCTGGGTGAAGCCGGGCACCGGCAAGATCACCATCAACGGTCGCGACCAGACGGTCTATTTCGCCCGTCCGACTCAGCAGATGGTCATCCAGCAGCCGTTCGACGTCACACAGCGGCGCGAGCAGTTCGACGTGGTCGCCACCGTCTCGGGCGGCGGGCTGTCGGGCCAGGCCGGCGCGGTGCGCCACGGCATCTCCCAGGCGCTTGCCAAGTTCGAGCCGGCGCTGCGCGGCGCCATGAAGGCGAGCGGCTTCCTGACGCGCGACAGCCGCGTCGTCGAGCGCAAGAAGTACGGTCGGGCCGGTGCCCGTCGTCGCTTCCAGTTCTCGAAGCGCTGATCGGCTCGCCGCGGGCATCGATGTCCGGCCTGATCGTCCCGTTCGGCGGGTTCGCGCCGAGGGTCGACAGGTCGGCCTTCATCGCTGCCAATGCCACTCTCGTCGGCGACGTCGAGATCGGCGCCAACGTCAGCATCTGGTTCGGCTGCATCCTGCGCGGCGACGGGCCGGGCATCAGGATCGGCGAGGGCTCGAACCTGCAGGACGGCACCGTCGTCCATATCGCCAAGCGCGGCTTGATGACCATCGTCGGCCGCAACGTCTCGGTCGGCCACATGGCGCTTCTGCACGCCTGCGAGATCCAGGACGGAGCCTTCGTCGGCATGCATGCGAGCGTGCTCGATGGTGCCGTCGTCGAGAGCCGCGCCATGGTCGCGGCCGGCGGCCTGGTGACGCCGGGCAAGGTCGTGCGCAGCGGCGAACTATGGGCCGGCAGCCCGGCGAAGAAAATGCGCGACCTCACCGAGAAGGACTACGAAACCTTCGAGGACGTCGTCGACGGCTACGTCAAGCTCAGCCGGCGCTACATGGAAGGCGAGCGGCAGGCCGCGGCAGACTAGCCGGTCGGCCGCCTTCGGCCGACCGTCGCCCCGCTTCACGCGCCACCGAGACGAGCGCCGGCGTCCCGGGAATCTATCGCGTCATCGGCCGACGACAGAGGAGAGACGCGCGGGTGCCGTTAGCGGAACAACCGCTGCTCGACCGATACCGGCAGGTCGACGCGGTTGATGAGCACGATCGCCCAAGGCGATGTCGGCTGGCTGGGCGGACGGACACTGGCACCCGGCGGAGGCGCCGGCGCGGTGGCAGCCGCACCCGGCGCCGCGAAGCCTGCGGCCGGTCCGCCGAACCCGGGACCTGGTCCGCCGAATCCCGGGCCGGCGAGGCCCGGCACGTTCGAGACCGGGCGCGTCGTCGGGTTGGTGCGCTGGGCGGTCATGATGTCAGCCGGCATGCGCTCCTCGAACACCACCACGATGCGATCACGCCGGCGATTCGCCGAGATGATGTTGATGGAATAGCCCTCGCTGGCACGACGCCCGAGGAAGATGCCAACCGCGTTGTGGCGACCTTGCTCGAAATTCTCCGGCGGTGCGATCCCCACCCGGCTCCACAGGCTGCGCCATTCGGACTGCGTGGCCGCAACGACGTGCTCGGGTTGGCGCGTGGCGGCCATCGCGCCTTGCCAATGGCGCGAGTCGACGGATTGTGCGAGCGCCTCGTCCGAGATGCCCGCCAACGCACCCGGCGCGATCAGGCATAGCGACAGGAAGTGCCGCCGCGGCAAGTTCCGCATTGTCTGGGGTACTGCCTCAGTGCCTGACCACACGACCTGTTCTCTGGGACCTGGACTCAAAATGTTGTGGGCCTGAAGTGACCATCACACTTTGGCTCAATTGAGGCCGGAGCGGGTAGGCCGGCGGCGGCTCCGGCATCAATCATGTGGCCATGTTGCATTCGTGCAACATGCGGGCGACCTGAACAGGTTACAGTGCCTCGACACATGTGGTCGAGCGGTCGAAATTCCTGCGGGAGAGGTCGGCAGCGGGACGTGAATCGCGCTCATTCACCCAGGGGCCGCTTTCACTTGTCGTCGGCGGGCCTTGGCGTATCGTCGACCAAGCCAACCGGACGGGACGGAAATGAACCCTGCCATGGATGATCAATCGGTCGCGCAGCGGGTGCTCGACCACATCGCGAACGGCACCACCGATCTCGGCGACCAGGTCTGGCGCGAGCCGGTCGCCAACTACCGCTCGGCGCAGCGACTCGCCGCCGAGATCGAGCGCGTGCTCCGCCGGTCAGCGACGCCGTTCTGCCCGTCGGCTGCGTTGCCGGAAGTCGGCTCCTACGTCGCGCGCGACTGCGCCGGCACGCCGGTCGTCGCGGTGCGCGGCGTCGACGGCACGGTGCGGGCGTTCCGAAACGCCTGCCGCCATCGCGGCATGCAGGTGGCGACGGGCAGCGGCTGCGCCCGGGCCTTGGTCTGCCGCTATCACGGCTGGACGTACAATCTCGAGGGCCACTTGCGGCACATCCCTCACGAGGAGGGATTTCCCGGCTTCGACAAGGACGCTCATCCGCTCGTGCCGGTGTCGGCGAGCGAACGGTTCGGCCTGGTGCTCGTCACCCAGGACGAACCGGCACTGGGCGACGATTCGCTGGGCGGTCTCGCCAGCCTGATCTCGCCCGATCAGCGCCTGTTCGCCTCGGCCGAGCGAGAGTTCGAGGTGAACTGGAAAATCCTGCTCGAGAGCTTCATCGAGGGCTATCACATCAAGTCGACGCATCCCGAAAGCTTCCTGCCGTACGGCTTCGACAACCTGAACGTCATCGACCTGTTCGGCCCCAACAGCCGCGTGACGTACCCGTTCCAGCGGATCAGGAAGCTGGCCAAGGTGCCGCCCGCCGAGCGTCGCGTCGACGGGCTGCTGACCTACGTCTATCACCTGTTCCCCAATGTCCTGATCACCGTCCTGTCGCGCCATACCAACGTGGTGATCCTCGAGCCGCTCGCGGTCGATCGCACGCGTCAGATCACCTACACGCTGACGAATGGCGGCGGCGACGATCCGGCCGCGCTCGCCGAGGCGAGGCGCGATGCCGAATTCGTCGGCAACACCGGCGCCGCCGAGGATCGCGCCGTGGTCCAGGCCATCCAGCGCGGCCTCGACAGCGGCGCCAACGAGGTCTTCACCTTCGGCAGGTTCGAGAGCGCGATTGTCCACTTCCACCGCACGCTGACCGAGGCACTCTCATAGTCGTCAGCCCCGCTTCGCCCTGTCGGCGGCATTCGTCGACTGGATCTGCTCGCGGATGCGGCGCCAGTCGTCCTCCGAGTAGGACATCATGCTGGAGAACGTGCCGTTGCCCATGATGCCCATGGCGCCGTCGATGGCGATCACCTCGCCGTTGATGTACTCGACCTCCTCGCTCATCAGGAAGGCCGCCATGTTGGCGAGCTCGCTCGGCCGGCCGACGCGGCCCATCGGGTTGCGCGTGTCGTAGCGGCTGTCGTCTCCGTCCTTCATCGGGTTGAGGCGCGCCCACGCGCCTTCGGTCGGGAAGGGCCCGGGCGCGATGGCATTGAGGCGGATACCGTGGCGCGCCCATTCGACGGCGAGGCTCTGGGTCATCACGGCCACGCCCGCCTTCGACATCGCCGAGGGCACGACGAACGGGCTGCCGGTCCACACCCAGGTCGTCAGGATGCTGAGCACGCTCGCCTTGCGCTTGCCGGCGATCCAGCGTTTGCCACAGGCGTTGGTGGTGTAGAACGTGCCGTGCAGCACGATGTTGGCGATGGCATCGAAGGCGCGCGGGCTGAGGTCCTTGGTCTGGGAGATGAAGTTGCCGGCGGCGTTGTTCACCAGCCCGTCGAGCGGCCCGCTGGCCCAGATGCGCTCGATCATCTCCTCGACCGCCGTGGCGACCCGGATGTCCACGGTGTGCGTGTCGACCCGGCGCTCGGGATACTTGGCCATGATCTGCCGGGCGGTGTCCTCGAGCACGCCGCCGCGGCGGCCGCAGATCACGCAGTCGGCGCCGAGCTCGACGAACTTCTCGACCATGATGCGACCGAGACCGGTGCCCCCGCCCGTAACCAGAAAGCGCTTCCCCTTGAAAAGGTCGTTCCGAAACATCGCGCCGATCCCTCGCTTGCAGATTGTTCGCCGACTATTATCGCATTCCTCGTCACAAGGTGTTGCATAGCTTGGCCGGGGTGCTTAGGATTTCAATATAACAACACGGGATCGTTGAAATGACGACCCTACAGGGAGAGCCAAGCGGGGACGTCGGTACGATTGAGCTGCGTGGTAAGGTCAAGTGGTTCAATGCTGTCAAGGGGTACGGGTTTCTGGCCCTCGAGAGCGACAACAGCGACGCATTCCTGCATGTGACGACACTTCGCCAGTCCGGGCATGAGGATCTCAAGCCCGGGGCAACGGTGGTGTGCTCCGGCGTGCGCGGCCCCAAGGGCTGGCAGGTGATGAAGGTGCTCGACGTCGATTCCTCGACGGCGACCGTTACGGCACCTCGACCACCGCCCGTGCCCGAAGGCGTCGCGGTCGGCGAGCATATTGCTGCGATGGTGAAGTGGTACAACAACGAGCGCGGCTACGGCTTCGTGACTCGCGAGGCGGTCGAGGGCGACATCTTCATCCACGCCGCGGTGCTGCGTCGCCACGGCATGGAATCGCTGGCCCCCGGCCAGAAGGTGATGATCCGCGTCGCCGAGGGCCAGAAGGGCCTGCAGGTCGTCGAGATCCGTCCGGCGTGAGTCGGCGGCGGCCGGATCACCTTATCTCGCGAAGGTAGCTGTCGAGCGGCGGCGCCTGCTTGATCAGGCCGCGTTTCACGAGGAAGTCTGCGAACGTCTCGTAGCGCGCGCGATCGAGCGCGGTCGGGTCGACGGCGAGGAGCGGCAGCGTATCCTTCCACGCGAGCTTGTTCAGGGCATTGTCCTGCTCCTTGCCCGACCTGGCGAAGATGTCCCAGGCCTCGGCCGGATTGGCACGCAGCCAGGCCGTTGCTTCGGAGATCGCGGCGAGGAGCTTGCGGGTACGGGGCACATCGAGTGTCTCGCGCTTGGCGACCAGGATCAGCTCGTCATAGGTTGGCACGCCGCTGGTCTCGACGGTCCACAACCGGCCCTTGGCCTTGTGCAGCTCGAGGTCGTTCAGCTCGAAATTGCGGAATGCACCGATCACGCCGTCGACCTGCCTGCTCATCAGCGCCGTGGTCAGCGCGAAGTTGACGTTGACGAGCGTCACGTCCTTCAGGGTCAGGCCGGCCTTCTCCAGGATGGCGCCCAGCAGCGCTTCCTCGAAACCCGAGATCGAGTAGCCGATCTTGCGGCCCTTGAAGTCGGCGATGGTCTTCACCGGCCCGTCCTCGAGCGCCACCAGCGAATTGAGCGGCTGGGCGACCAGCACGCCGACACGCACCAGCGGCAGCCCTTCGGCGACCAGCATCTGCAGGGTCGGCTGGTAGGACACGGCATACTCGGCCTGACCGGCGGCGACGAGCTTGGGCGGCGCGTTGGGATCGGCCGGGGCGATCAGCTCGACGTCGAGCCCGTGCTTGGCGAACAGGCCGCGCTGCTTGGCGACCACCAGGGCGGCGTGATCGGGATTGACGAACCAGTCGAGCAGCAGCCGCACCTTGTCCTGGGCGGTCGCGGGCAACGCGACCGTCGCCAGCGCGAGTGCCGCGAGCACCCGGATCAATGTCTTCATCGTCAGTCTCCTTGGGTCGGTTGCCAGGGCACGAGGCGGCGGCCCACCCAGTCGGTCGCGTAGTAGAGCGCGAGGCCGAGCAGGCAGAGCAGCACGAGGGCAGCGAAGGCGAGCGGCGTTTGCCCGCGCGCCAGCGATTGGGTCATCAGGTAGCCGAGGCCGGCGCTGGCGCCGACCCATTCGCCGATCACCGCGCCAATCGGCGCCACGGCGGCGGCGATGCGGGCGCCGGAGGCGAAGGCGGGCAGGGCGGCAGGCAGGCGGATCTGCAGCAGGAGCGCGCGCGGGCTCGCTCCCATGGTGCGGGCGAGATCGACCCAGCCGGGATCGGTGCGCCGGAGCCCGTCGTAGAGCGTGCTGGCAACCGGGAAGAAGATCACCAGGGCAGCCATCGCCACCTTGGAGGCCATGCCGTAGCCCAGCCAGACGACCAGCAGAGGCGCGATGGCGATCACGGGGATGGCTTGCGAGACGATCACCACCGGCAAGGCCCAGCGCCGCCAGGCAGTCGACGCGGCCAGCGCAATCGCGAGGCAAGCGCCCAGCAGCAGGCCGAGCACGAGGCCCAGAACCATCTCGCTCGCCGTCCACGAGGCCTGCTCGAGCAGCAGCCCGAGGCGCTCGACCATCACGACGGCGACGGTCGACGGCGGCGGCAGCATGTAGACGGGGAGGCCGGTCAACCAAACGAGCAATTCCCAGCCGAGCAGCAGGCCCGTCGCGGTGATGAGCGGCCTCATCGGGCGTGCGCCCGCAGCTCGGCCAGGAGGCCGGCCTGAAGGACGAGCATCCCGGGTGCCGCCGGATCGCGCGGCACGGGACCGTCAGGCTCGATCGGCGGACCGGCGCGCACCGGCTGTCCGGACAGCACGCGCACCTCGTGGCCGAGGCGCAGCGCCTCCAGCGGATCGTGGGTGACGAGAACCACGGTCCGGCCGGCGAGAAGGCGCGCGGCGAGGTCCTGCAGCTCGAGCCGGGTCACCGCATCGAGATGGGCGAACGGCTCGTCCATCAGCACGATCGCCCGGTCCTCGCACAGCGTGCGGGCAAGCGCGGCGCGCTGGCGCATGCCGCCAGACAGGGTCTGCGGCAGATCGTTCAGCCGAGAGCCCAATCCGACCTGCCCGAGCAGATCGCGAGCGCGCGGCCCTGCCGCCCGCAAGGCGGCTGCATTGCCGCGCAGGCGATAGCCCAGCAGGACGTTGTCGATCACCGGGAGCCAGGGCAGCAGCAGGTCGGACTGGGCCATGTAGGCGACGTCGCGCGACGGCTGCGTTCCCGGCAGCAGGCCGGCGAGCAGGCGCAGCAGCGATGTCTTGCCGACGCCGCTGCGGCCCAGCAGGCAGGTGGTCCTGCCGGCTGCGAAGCCGAGTGTCAGGTCGTCGGCTACCACGCGCTCGCCGAAGGCGATGCGCGCGCCGCGGACCATGAGGGGAAGAGCAGCCGTGTCCAAGCTCACCAGTCCCTACGCCGGTACTAACCGGATCAGGTTGCCGGGGTCGTCCTGGTGGACCTCTCAGCCGTCGTAAACGGCTCCCCCCGATGATTGTCAGCACTATGAAAAGGGATGGACCGTCATGCAAGTGTCTTGAGATTGACGAATTCAGGGGCCACGCATTACGGGAAAGCCATGGCACTCCATCGTTCCAGCAGGCGGCTCGGCCGCCGCCTCGCTCTCGCTGCGCCGCTCCTTGTCGCCGCCCCGTTCACAGTCGGCACCGGGGCCGCACGCGCCCAGGGCGACATCAAGTTCCAGAGATCGTCTCTCGTCATCGTCACCGGCGGGCGCGAGATCAAGTTCGACGTCGAGCTGGCGCTGACGGAGACCGAGCGGGCACGCGGCCTGATGTTCCGCGAGAAGCTCGGCCCCTACGATGGCATGCTGTTCGACTTCCACCAGGAAGCGCCAGTGAGCTTCTGGATGAAGAACACGCTGATCCCGCTCGACATGGTGTTCATCGCCGCCGACGGCACGATCCGTCGCGTGCACGCCAATGCCGTTCCGCTGTCGACCGATAGCATCTCCAGCGAGTTCCCCGTTCGCGGCGTGCTCGAGATCAATGGCGGCAGCGCCAAGCTGCTCGGCATCAAGCCGGGCGACAAGGTCAGACATCCGATCTTCGGCAACGCCTAGCACCGCGACACCCAGGCAACCAAGATGGCCCGTGGTCGGGGGAGGGACCACGGGCCAGGGCTTGGGCAGACCTCGCCGGGAGAATGCTGTGGGGTGTGGGGCGAGGTCACAGGAGGAACGCCGGCCCCCTCAGGCCGGTTGCTGTGGATAAGTAGCCCTTTTCCGCAGTGGCTTCCCCGGCGGGACACGACCCTCGAGGTCGGCTCACTGTAGCCTGACGGCGTGCTTCTTCAGCTCTTCCAGCGGCACGATGTGCAGGGTCACCGCGTGCGTGGCCTCGAGCACGACCTGCGGCGCCGCCCCGGCATCGAGCGCCTCCTTCCAGCGGCTGGCGCACAGGCACCAGCGGTCGCCGGGCTTCAGGCCGGCGAAGCCATACTGGGGGAGGGGCGTGCTGAGGTCGTTGCCGGCGGCCTTCGAGAAGGCGAGGAACTCGGCCGTCATTACCGTGCAGACCGTATGAAGCCCGACGTCCTCGCGGCCGGTATTGCAGCAGCCGTCGCGGTAGAAGCCGGTCAGGGGCTCGTGCGAGCAGGGTTGCAGGAGCCCGCCCAGCACGTTGATCGAGGGCGCCCGTCCGGGGCGGCCCTGGTCGGGCGTTTGATCGAACATGCAGCACCTTAGCCTGGATTTCCACGGACCGCAGGTGGTCCGTGGAAATCCAGGCTGGCACACCGTGGCGCGGGAGATTGCGCTTTCGAGCCGGCCGGCCCGCTGGTAGAAGTCCTGCGCCTAGAGGTCTTGCGGCGGGGCGTAGCGCAGTCTGGTAGCGCGTCTGCCTTGGGCGCAGAAGGTCGTCGGTTCGAATCCGGCCGCCCCGACCACGACCCCGCCCGCGGAGCACGGAGCTTATGCAGGTTCGTATCTACAAGCCGGCCAAGACGGCGATGCAGTCCGGTCAGGGCAACACCAAGGAGTGGCTGCTCGAGAGCGAGCCGAGGCCCAAGGAAATCGATCCGCTGATGGGCTGGACGAGTTCTCGCGACACCATGCAGCAGGTCAAGCTGCGCTTCGCCACCCTGCAGGAAGCCACCGCCTACGCGGAGAAGAACGGCTGGACGTATACGGTCGAGCTGCCGCACGCCCGCCACGTCAGGCCAAAGGCTTACGCCGACAACTTTGCCTACAACCGGATCGGCCGCTGGACGCACTGACGGCGCCACCGCGCAAGGCGAAGCCCGGCTGATGACCAACGGGCATTGCCGCGCACGAGGCATTGGCGATGCACATCCTCTTCCTTCATGGCGCACCCGGCGTCGGCAAGCTGACGGTTGCCCGCGCCCTGAGCCGCCTCGTGCCGGCGCGGCTCCACGACAATCATGCCGCCATCGACCTCGCCAGGACGATCTTCGATTTCGGCGCACCGGGCTTCTGGGAGTTGGTGCACGAGGTCCGGCTGCAGGCCTTGCGCGCCGCCGTGCGGCGCCGCGTGCCGCTGGTGATCATGACCTACTGCTATGTCGAGCCCGACGATGGGCCGGCCTTCGGGGATTTCGAGGCCTGCGTGGAGGAGGGCGGTGGCCGGGTGCTGCCGGTGTTCCTGTCCTGCGAGCGCGGGGAGACTCTGCGCCGTCTCGGCAATGCCGACCGCGTCGAAAGGCGCAAGATCACCACGCCGGCCGCCCTCGACGCCTTCGTCGCCGGGTTGAAAATCGTCGCCGTGCGGCGTCCCGATTGTCTCGTCCTGGATACCGGTCAGGCGAGCGCCGAGGACACCGCTCGGTGCATCGTCCGGCGCTTCGAGCTTTGATGGCCGGGGGCCATTCCGCGGTACCCGGGTGCAGCGATTCGCGGGCTCCGATCGCCTGGACAACATGCTACTGTGAGCATGTTGCGCCCGTAGCTCAGGGGATCAGAGCAACCGCCTTCTAAGCGGTAGGTCGTTGGTTCGAATCCAACCGGGCGCGCCACGTTTTCCAGGACACCTGCTCGTCTGGCGTGAGTTTCGGTAAGCCACGCGCATCCTTCCCGTGTCAAACTGAAGGCAGCCAGGCGACCGTCGTCACGGCAGGTTGCATGCAGCCAGGTCGGGCTCCGGGGGGCCAGCCAATCTGCCGTTGTGGTTCGGGAGTCGTAGTTGGCGTTCGGGAGTAGCGGGCCGTTTCGGGCTTGGCGTGACGGCATTCAGGACGAGCTGCATTTCTGCCATCAAGGTTCGAATCGCAGCGAGCCCGTGACGCGGTAGTGAGCCCCGATGTTCTCGTGCTTGCGGAGATCGAGGGTGAACGGCTTCTGAAAGACGCCCTGCCCCGTCACCTTCTCGATGGCGCGCTCGCCGCCGATGAAGTCGTCGAAGTTGAGTGTCCAGGGCGCGATGCCGATCGAGCCGCCAATGACCTTCTTGATCGTCTCCCGCACTGCTGCACGGATCGCGTCCTGTTCCTGCGGGGTCGGTTCGCGCAGCTTTTGCGTGTCCGGGTCGACGCCGTCGAGGAGGATGCCGTCGATCAGCTTGCGGATCTCCTCGTCGATGGTGCGGCACGCCTGGTTGTAGGCCGATTGAATGGCCGCGATCGGGGTCTTGTCGTGCTCCCAGGCGATTACGGCGACGCCGAAGGTCGCCAGCCCGGGGTACGTGACGTCATAGGAAAGGCGCCCGATGGCGGGTGGTATGGCGCGCGTCTCGCCACGCTTGAAGACGCCCCCGAGGTTACCGGGCAGCGGGTTGGTGGCGCGGATGAACTCGAGCCCGGGAACATTGCTGCTCGGCACGACGATCTGGAGCCCGATCACCCAAAGGTAGGCTTCGTCCCTGCTCAGCTCCTCGCGCTTGTTGACGACGGTGATCCGGTCGAGCTGAACCGTTGCGCGGGCCATGACGGTCTCCGGTAGGGGATGAAAAGCATTCGCGACAGCGCGACGACACTGACGGACGACGATGCGCTGCATGCCATGAAGGGCGATCGACACATCGGCTGAACACGGGTTATCGCTACAATCGGTGAACGAGAGGCGAAGGCAATATCCCCATATGCGTGCCTAGGAATGCGCAAATGGGACTCGACTGGGCGCCGACGGAGCATCCCGGGACGCAGGCCGTCGCCAGCCTGGGCTCGGTGGGATGGGCCGTGGCGATTGTGCTGGCCGGATCGAGTCGTCGGTGCGACGTTCCATCGTTCGGTGACCGTCGGGGGAACAATGCGCCGGCTGTCCATCATGATCGCGGCGTCCGTGCTGGCCTGGGCCGTGCAGGCGAACCCGTCGCGGGCGCAGCTCGCAATCGCGCTCGACACCACGACCGGCAAGGCGGTGGCCTTTGCCGGCACGACCGACGCCGCGCGCAACCAGCGCGAGGCGCTGTCGAGTTGCAACAGCCGGAGCTGTCAGATCGTCGCCACGGGCAAGAGGACCTGCGCCGCGGTCGCCGAAACCCTGACCACCGGCGGCTCGATCTGGGCCGTGGGCTACGGCACCTCGACCTCGGTTGCCGAGCAGGCCGCCTGGTTCAATTGCCGCAACAAGGGTGGCGTGAACTGCAAGACGGCGGCGGCCATCTGCGACTGAGCAGCCCGGCGGCCGGGCGGCCGGGCCGATCCTGCCGCGCTTGCGCCTTGGTCGAAGTCCTCTCCCTCAGTCGACCGGTACTCTGGAGTGGTCTTACCACGACGGCGGGCCACGGCGGCTGCCGCGACCGTAGACGCCTTGCGCAAAATTCAACAAGATGGTGGCGGGTGGGATTGATCGATAATGGGAACTCTGACGGCGTTCGCGCCGCTCGACATGCCGCGCTATCGGCCAGGGCAGCCGACATCCGGCACGAAGACACCGACACGGATAACGCTGACGGAAGGAGCCAGGACCGACGTCTTCCTCGGCTCGTTCATCTATGCCGACGACGGCGGGATCTCCGGCATCTTCCAAGGCTACCAGGAGCTGCTGGGCGGGACGGCCATGCTGACGTTCACCGGCGTCAGCATCGATGCGCAGGCACTGTTCGCGGAGATCGACGCCGACCGGATCCAGAATGCGTTCGCGCTGGCGCTCGGCGGCGATGACACGCTGAACGGCTCGACCGGCAACGACGTGCTGTCTGGCTTCGCGGGCAACGATCTGCTGCTCGGGGGCTTCGGCTCCGACGTGCTCGACGGCGGCCCCGGCTCCGACGTGCTCGATGGCGGTCCCGGCATCGACACGGCATCGTTTGCAGGTAACCTCAAGACGATCACGCTGACGGCGACGCCCGAGCACGTCCTCGTGATCGACCGCTCGCGACCGAACGAGGTCGATACCCTGATCGGCATCGAGACCATGTTGTTCGACGGAACCGATTCGAGCATCGATCCGACGTGGCTGACGACGGCCGCGCGGCTGGACGGAGCGCGCTTCGCCGATCTGATCGAGATGTACGTCGCCTACTTCAATCGGGCCCCGGACGCGTTGGGGCTGCAGTATTGGGCGAGCCGGATCGTCGACGGCATGTCGCTGACCCAGATCGCCCAGAGCTTCTTCGCCCAACCGGAGTCGCTGGCAAACTTCCCGGCGACGATGTCGACGACGCAATTCGTTTGGCAGGTCTATCAGAACGCGCTCGGCCGCGCGCCGGACTCCGGCGGGCTGGCGTACTGGGTGCAGGACCTCGACAGCGGCGCTCAGACCCGCGACGCCTTCATGCTCGCCATCATCTATGGCGCCCGGGCTCCGACGGGCAGTGCGCAGGATGCACAGTATCTGGCCAACAAGGGGAGGGTCGGCGGCTACTTCGCGCTCGAGCTGGGCCTGGGCGACACCAGTTGGGCGAAAACGGTCATGAGGGGCGTCGACGCCACGGCGGCCAGCGTGACGGCAGCGCGGTCGGCGGCGGATGGTTTTGCCGTGCTGGCGCAAACCGGAGATCCGCATTTGCTGGTGCCGCTCATCGGCACCCTGCAGCACGATCAGCTTGCCTGACGAAGGCCGCGAACGGGCGTTCGTCCATCTGTCGCTGGCGTTGCCGCCGCTGCAGCCCTAAAGCGGGCGTCATGAACGAGTTCCCCGCGTACCGGGAGCCCCTCACGCCGACCGCGAAGCGGGTGCTGGCGCTGCTGGTCGTCCTGTTCCATGTCGCGGTCGGATGGGTGTTGGTCACGATCAGCCCGCACAAGCTGATCGTAGGCGACGTGGCTGCGATGGAAATCCGCATGGTTCAGGCGGATCCCGCTGCGAAGGCCGATCCGGTCGTGGAATCGGCGGCCGAGCCGCCGCCGCCCGAAATCCCCAAGCCACCCGAGCTGGAGGTGCCGAGGGAACCTGAGTTGCCTGTGTTTCCGCCGCCGACCGAGCTGGCGACCGTGGTCGGGCCGCCGCTGCCCGACCTGCCGCCGCCGGTCTTCCCGATGACGGCGTCACCTCGGCAACCGCCGGAGCAGATCAAGGAATTGAAGCCGGCACCTCCGCGTCCACCGGAGCGACCAAAGGTCCCGGCGCCACCCCGACCCGCCCAGGCTCAACCGAACGCAGCGCCGGCCGAAGCCGCCGCGCGGCCGACACCCCCGGCCAGCCCGAAGACCGTGTTGGCCTCGCAGGTCGCCTACATCAAGGCGCCGTCGACCGAGTATCCGGCACGCTCCCGCCGGGCCGGCGAGCAGGGGCGGGTGCGTCTGCTGGTGCTGGTCGACATCGCCGGGCGGCCCGCGCAGGTCAATCTGCAGACCTCGTCCGGCTTCCCTGCGCTCGACGAGGCGGCCATGAGTGCCGTGCGCGCGGCGCTGTTTCGTCCCTACAGCGAGGGTGGCGTGGCGCAGGCGGTCTGGGTCGTCGTTCCGATCGATTTTGTTTTGCGGTAGGAGATCAGGTCATGGGTGACGCATCGTCCCTTGGCTTCCATCACTTTCTTCAGCAGTCCGACACCGTCGCGAGGATCCTGCTGGCCGTCCTGGCCAGCATGTCGGCGATCTCGTGGTACCTGATCGTGTCCAAGGGCATCAGCCAGGTCGTGCGCCAGAAGCGCAGCCAGAGGTTTCTCGCCTTCTTCTGGTCGGCGACCTCGCTCGAGGAAGTCCAGCACGAGCTCAGCGCGCATGGCGTGCACGAGCCCTTCGGCCATCTCACCGCCCATTCGCTGCATGCCCAGGCCCATCATGCGAGGTTTGGCGCCGCCAAGCTCGAGGAGGCGGGCAGCGAGCAGGAGTTCCTGACGCGCACCATCAAGAAGGTGCTAGACGAGGAGACGACGTCGCTCGAGAACGGGCTCACCATGCTGGCGACGATCGGCGCCACGGCGCCGTTCGTCGGCCTGTTCGGCACGGTGTGGGGTATCTATCACGCGCTGATCGCGATCGGCATGAGCGGGTCCGGCATGCTCGACAAGGTGGCGGGCCCGGTCGGCGAGGCGCTGATCATGACCGGCATCGGCCTTGCCGTCGCCCTGCCGGCGGTCATGGGCTACAACTGGCTGACGCGTTCCAATCGCGTGCTGACCGCCAGGCTCGACGCCTTCGCCTTCGAGCTGCTGACCTTCCTGTCGACGGGACGCGCGCTGCAGGTCACCGGACGCGGCGGCCGGCCGGCCGTACCGCTCGCCGCCGTCAACAACTGAGCCGGAGCAGGACCATGGCTTTCGGGAGCTTCGACCGCAGGAACTCGTCCCAGCCGATGGCCGAGATCAACATGGTGCCGCTGATCGACGTCGTGCTGGTGCTGCTGGTCATCTTCATCGTGACGGCGCCGTTGCTCACCAACGCCGTCAAGCTCGACCTGCCCAAGGCGACCTCGAGCGCCGACCTGCAGAAGCCGGACAAGATCGAGTTCGCCATCGATCCGACGGGCTCGCTGTTCTGGAACGGCGAGCGCATCGACCGCGAGGAGGCGACCAGGCGCTTCGCCGAGGCGGGCGCCCGGCGCCCGCAGCCGGAAATCTACCTGCGCGCCGACCAGAACGTGGCCTATCGCCACGTCGCCGAGATGCTCGCCGATGCCTCCAGGGCAGGGCTGAGCAAGGTGGCCTTCGTCAGCGAGCCGAAGCGGTAGCAGGGGACGTCGATGGCAATCGATATGCGGCCGACGGCGTCGGCGCCGGACGACGATCCGTATCTGTGGCTCGAGGACATCAACGGGCAGGCGGCACTCGCCTGGGTCGAGCAGCAGAACCGCCGCACGCTCGACCGCTTCGGCGGCGATCGCTTCGCCGCGGAGCGCGACACCATCGCCGCGATTCTCGATCGGCCCGACAAGCTGCCACTGATCGCCCGGCGTGGACCGCACCTCTACAATTTCTGGCTCGACGCGGAGCATCCGCGCGGCCTGTGGCGGCGCACCACGCTCGACAGCTATCGCCTCGAGCAACCGCAATGGGAAGTCGTGCTCGACCTCGACGCCCTGGCGGCGCGGGAGGGCGAGGACTGGACCTGGTCCGGCGCCGCGACGCGGCCGGGCGCACACGATCGCGCCGTCCTGCGACTGGCCCGCGGCGGCAGCGACGCCGTCGTGCTGCGCGAGCTCGATACCGTCGCCGGCGATTTCGTCGCGGGCGGCTTCGAGCTGCCGGAGGCCAAGGGTGGGGCGACCTGGCTCGATCCCGATTCGCTGCTGCTCAGCAGCGCGTGGAGCGGCGACGTCACGGCGTCGGGCTATGCACGGACTGTCCGCCTGTGGCGGCGCGGTACCGATCCCGCAGGATCGCCCATCCTGTTCGAGGTGGCGCACGACAGCCTGTCGGCGGGGGCCGCGGTCGATCGGACCCAGGTCGACCGAGCCGTGTGGTTCTACGATTCGGTGGGCTTCTTCGATGTCCGGCTGTGGCGCGCCCACGGTGACGGGGGCAGGCCGGTGCAACTCGACCTGCCGACCGATGTCCAGGTAGACGCCGAGCACGGCTGGATGGTGGTCAAGCGGCGCACCGTCTGGACGGTCGGCGGCGAGACCCATCCGGGCGACACGTTGCTCGGCATTCCCCTCGCAGCCTTCCTGCAGGGCCGTCGCGATTTCGCGGTGCTGTTCCGGCCCGGGCCGCGGCGCTCCCTGCAGAATTTCCACTGGAATGCCGGGCGGCTGGTCCTGTCGATCCTCGACAACCTGCAGCCGGTTTTCGAGATTCTGACGCCGTGCGACCAGGGATGGCGCCGCGAGCCCATCGCCGGCCTGCCCACTCTCGGCTTGGTGGGCATCGGACCCCTCGATATCGAGGCGTCGGAGAGCAACGGCGATATGCTGGCGACTGTGCAGGCCCCGCTTACGCCGCCATCTCTGTTCCTGTTGCCAGCGGGAGCCGAAGCCCCGACTCTCCTCAAGCAATCGCCGCTCGCCTTCTCCACGGACGGGCTCGTCGTCACGCGTCATGAAGCGGTGTCGAGCGACGGCGAACGCATCCCGTACTGGCAGACAGGACCGGCAGAGGCCTGGGGCGATGCGCCAGTGCACCTGACGGCCTACGGCGGCTTCGCCGTCTCGAACCTGCCGGCGTACAACCCGGTCATCGGCAAGGTGTGGCTCGAGCGCGGCGGCACGAGCGTCGTGGCCAACATCCGCGGCGGCGGCGAGTTCGGCACGGCCTGGCACGATGCCGGGCGCTTTGCCGGCAAGCGCCTGTCGCACGACGATTTCGCCGCCGTCGCCGCCGACCTGGTCCGTCGCGGCGTGACGCGACCGGGCCGCATCGCCGCCGAGGGCGGCTCGAACGGCGGCCTGCTCATCGCCAACATGCTGACGCGCTTCCCCGAACGCTTCGGCGCGCTGTTCTGCACGATCCCGCTGATCGACATGCGGCGCTATTCGAAGCTGCTCGCCGGCGCGAGCTGGGTCGCCGAGTATGGCGATCCCGACAAACCCGCGGAGTGGGCGTGGATCATGACCTACTCGGCCTATCATCAGGCTGTTCCGGGCCAGGCCTGTCCGCCAATCCTGATCGCCACCACGCGGCGGGACGATCGGGTGCATCCGGGCCATGCCCGCAAGATGGCGGCCAAGCTGCAGGCGATGGGCTACGATCAGGTCTTCTTCTACGAGCCGGAGGCGGGCGGCCACGGCTACGGCAAGGACAATCGCGAGCGCGCCGGCTTCAGTGCGCTCGGCTACGGCTTCCTGCGCGACAAGATCGGCTGGGCGTAGGAGGGCGGGTCACTGCCTGGCGGCGCGCGCCACCTCGATGGCGCTCGTGGTCGACAGCGCGCTCACCGCGAGGAAGCGCGGCTCCGGGTACCTGTCTCTACCGCAAAGGCGCGGAGGCCTCCTCGAGCACCTCGAAGATGGCAGCGCCCTCGTCGAGCCCTCGTCCGGACTCGATCAGCTTCTCGAACCATTCGTGGGCAGGCGCCAACAGGGGCGCCGCGACCCCGAGACGGCGGCACTCCGACTCGATGTACTTGAGATCCTTGAGCAGGATATGCGCCGGACCGTGCGCCGGCCGGTAGCGACGCTCGGCCATCAGGGGCGCCCGCAGCCGGAAGATCGGCGATCCGGCGACGCTCGGGCCGATGGCATCGATCAGGGTGCGGGCATCGATGCCCGATCGGTGTCCCAGCAGCATCGCCTGCGCGGTCGCCATCGTGTCGACGATCACCAGAAGGTTGGCGACCAGCTTGACCGCCATACCGGCACCGAAGTCGCCTACGGTGTGGTTGGTCGGCGCAATGCAATCCAAGATCGGCCGGCATCGGGCGATGGCCTCGCGGTCGCCGCTCACGAAAAGCACGGCGCGTCCGTCGCGTACGACCGGCGGCGTGCCGCTGATCGGGCTGTCCAGCATCGTCGCGCCCCTGGCGGCCAGTTGCTCGGCAAGCTCCTGCTTCAGGGCGACCGGAAAGGTACCGAGGTCGATGACGCACAGGCCATCGTGAGCACCGGCGACGAGCCCATCGGCGGAAAGGTAGGCATCACGCATGGCCTCTTCGCTGGCCAGGGCGGCGACGACGACGTCGCTCGTGCGGGCCAGTTCCCCGGCACTTGCCACCAGCCTGGGAAAATCGGCAGAGCTTGGCCGACGTATCGCGGTGACCTGAATGCCGGCCGTGGCCAGGTTCTCCGCGACCGCACGTCCGATGTTGCCAAGTCCAGCTATTCCAACGCGCACGCTGCCTCCCGAGTTCGTTACCTGTTCGCCAGTCGACGCGCGCGGCGCTTCCGAGTCAACGTGCCGCGATCGCGGCACGAGGGTGCCGCTCAGTTCCGCGAACCGGCCAGGGCGACCGTGGCGGCACCGGCCCCGATCAGCAGGCCGCCGCCGACCTTGTTGACCACGCCGATGGCGCGTGCGTTGGAAGCCAGGCGGCGCGCGCGCGAAGCGACGATGGCGTAAGCGAAAGCGTTGGCGAAGGCCAAGACAAGGAACGTCGTCTCGAACACGATCATCTGGGTGAGGAAATCGGCGTGCGGATCGAGGAAGGCCGGCAGGAAAGCGACGAAGAAGGTGATGCTCTTCGGATTGAGTGCCGTCACCAGCCAGGCGTGGCCCAGCATGCGCATCGCCGAAACCGCGTCGGTGCGCGGCGCCACCTCGAGGCCCTCGCCAGCCCGCCACAGCTTGACGCCGAGATAGACGAGGTACGCAGCGCCGATCCACTTCAGGATCGTGAACAGCGTCGCCGACGCTGCGAGCAGGGCGCCCACGCCCAGCATCGACAGCGTCATCGCGGTGAAGTCGCCGAGCGCCACGCCAACCGCCATCGGCAGTGCCGTTCGCCAGCCCTGACCCAGTGCATAGGAAACGACAAGCAACACGGTCGGCCCCGGGATGATCAACAGCACCGCCGACGCGGCAGTGAAGGCGAGCCAGCTTTCGAGCAACATGACAGCGTCCTTCGAACACTCTTGGGACGCACACTAAAGACACAGGCAAAGTCGGCCGTCAGCCGACTATTCCCACCGTTCGCGGTTCGCCGGCGCACGACATATCCCAAGCCTTGTCGATCAGGAGCCGGCTGGAATCTTGACACCGGCTGAGCCGCATGGTTCGGGATGATCGATGGTCAAGCCAACGACGGCGAAGCCCTATCACCACGGTGACCTGCGCGAAGCGCTGATCGTGGCCGGGCGCAAGTTGATGGAAGAAAAGGGATTGCGCGGCTTCACCCTGCGGGAGTGCGCGCGCCGGGCGTCGGTGTCGCACGCGGCGCCGGCGCACCACTTCGCCTCGATCGATGCGCTGCTGGCCGAGATTGCCACCCGCGGCTTCCACGAGCTGACGCAGGCGATGATCGCCGAAACCCGGCGCTCCGACGGCACGCCGGCGGGACGGCTGGTCGCCCAGGGTGTCGGCTACATGGCCTTCGCCGCAGCGAACTCGGCGCTGTTTCGGCTCATGTTCAGCCTCGAGGCCGATCAGCTCGAGGTTCCGGCGCTGGCCGCCGCAATCGGGGCGACCCATGCGCTGCACCGCGAGGCGATCGAGGCCGTCATTCCAGATGCACCGGCCGAGGTGAAGCAGCGCATGGTCGACTTCGCGTGGGCATCGGTGCACGGCTTCATCACCCTCGTCCTCGAAGGCCAGATCGGCGACAAGGATTCGCCACGCGCCTTGAAGACGCGCGGGCTGGCCGTGCTGTCGACCATGGTCGAGACGGTCGTGCGAACCGGTGGCAGCTAGTGTAGAGTCTCGTAAATGTCTATTCAATACTCTGCTGTGAGCCGAGGACGGCGCGCGCCCGATTGATCTTGGCGAGGATGGCGTGACCCTCGGCCCGCCAGACGTATCGCTTGGGAGCCAG